>Ga0207873_1000038_pt1 | contig 122492 bp, 117 predicted proteins | sample BGWIniCompost_FD_187373 | JGI IMG/M metagenome (GOLD analysis project Ga0207873, IMG submission 187373) | Cellulose adapted compost microbial communities from Newby Island Compost Facility, Milpitas, CA, USA - BGW Initial Compost (SPAdes)... ... | reverse complement strand
CCCATGAGCGTCGAGACCAGGAACAGCACGGCGAGCACGACGACCGAGCCGATCACGATGCGCACGAGGGCCCGGCGACGCCTCGCGCGCTTCGCGGCGGCCGCCTCGGCCAGCGCCTTCTCGATCCGTGCGGCCTTCTGACGCTCTCGCTTGGCGGTACCCACGAGGGGGCGAGGCTAGCGACAGCCGCTCCACCAGGGCACTCCGGCCGACCCCCTCACCACGCGAGCGGGTCCGGACTGCACTCTTCGGGGTCACACGTGCGACAATGCGTGGCTGAGGCGGTTCCACGTGACCTCTCCCCACCACGAGAACCACACATGAGCAACGATCAGCCAGATGAAGAGACGACGCCGACGAACGTGACCATCGAGGTCGGCCGGCGGTTGCGGGCCCTGCGGAAGGCCCGGCGCATGTCGCTCGACGACGTCGAGCGCGAATCCTCCGGGCGCTGGAGCGCATCCGCCATCGGCGCCTACGAGCGCGGCTTCCGCACCCTCAGCCTCCCCCGCCTGCACGAGCTGGCCGAGTTCTACGACGTGTCCGTGTCGGTCCTGCTCGGTGAGCAGCCGACCCCGACCGAGGGCCCGCCCAAGCTGGTCCTCGACCTGGAGGCGCTCAACCGGGTGCCCGAGGCGGCCCCCGTCCAGCGGTTCGTCCGGTCCATCATCGTCGAGCGCGGCGACTACAACGGCCGGGTGCTGACCCTCCGCCGCGACGACCTGCGGGCCATCAGCGCCCTCCTCCAGACCGACACGGCCGACGCCGTCAAGCGCCTCGAGTCGTGGGGCGCGCTCGTCGAGAGCCCCTCGGACCTCTCCTGACCACCGGGTCGTGACCTCCGGCGCGGGCGGATCGGGCGGGCGGTCCCGGCGCGCCCCGGCGCCGGCCCGGCCGGCGACGGCGTTGTCGCCGGCCACCTCGGCGCGCCGGTAGCGTTGTCGCCCGTGCCCCTGGTCATCCAGAAGTTCGGCGGCACCTCCGTGGCCGACCCCGACCGCATCCGCGAGGTCGCCGACCACGTCGCGCGCACCGTCCGCCGCGGCAACCAGGTCGTCGTGGTGGTCAGCGCCATGGGCAAGGAGACCGACGAGCTCATCCGCCTCGCGACCGAGGTGTCGGACGTCCGGCCGGGTCGCGAGATGGACATGCTCATCACCGCCGGCGAGCGCAAGGCGATGGCGCTGCTGTGCATGGCGCTGCACTCGGTCGGCGTGCCGGCCGACAGCTTCACCGGCAGCCAGGCCGGCTTCATCACCGACACCAACCACACCAACGCCAAGATCGTCGAGCTGCGGCCCGACCGGCTGCGCAAGGCCATCGAGGCCGGCCGGGTGCCGGTCATCGGCGGCGCGCAGGGCGTCTCGACCGACCACGACGTCACGTTCCTGGGCCGGGGCGGCTCGGACACGACCGCCGTGGCGGTGTGCCACGCCCTCGAGGGCGAGTTCTGCGAGCTCTACACCGACGTGCCCGGCGTGTTCACCGCCGACCCCCGCCTGGTGCCCAAGGCCCGGCGCATGGCCAAGGTCTCCTTCGAGGAGCTGCTCGAGATGACCGCCACCGGGTGCCCGAAGCCGGCCATGCGCTCGGTGGAGTACGCCCGCCGGTGGGGGGTCAAGCTGCACGTCCGCTCGGCCTTCACGTGGGAGCCGGGCACCTGGGTGGTCGAGGAGGACCCCACGATGGAACAGGCGATCGTCTCGGCCGTCACGCACGACACCAGCGAGGCCAAGGTCACGGTGTCGGGGGTGCCCGACCGCCCGGGCATCGCCGCCCGCCTCTTCCGCGAGCTGGCCGACGTGGACGTCAACGTCGACATGATCGTGCAGAACGTGTCCGACCGCGGCGTCACCGACATCTCGTTCACGGTCCCCCGCAACGACCTGCCCCTGGCCACCCAGGTGTGCCAGCGCCTGGCCGCCGACATCGGCGCCACCGGCGTGTCGTCCGACAGCGCCATCGCCCGGGTGAGCATCATCGGCGCCGGCATGAAGTCCAACCCCGGCGTCGCCGCCAAGATGTTCGAGGTGCTGGCCGGCGAGGGCATCAACATCGAGATGATCTCGACCTCGGCCATCCGCATCTCCTGCGTCGTGCGCGAGGACGAGGTCGAGCGGGCCGTCCAGAGCCTGCACACCGCGTTCGAGCTCGACGCCGTCGCCTGACGGCCCCGGCGCGCGGCCGGGACGGCGGCTGCGGAACCGGTTGGGCGGCGCCCCCGGGCCGCCGTAGCCTTGCCTGCCATGTCAGCAGTGCGAGTGGGCGTCGTCGGCGCCACGGGCCAGGTCGGCGGGGTGATGCGGGACGTCCTCGCGGCGCGCGACGTCCCGGTCGCCGACATCCGGTTCTTCGCGTCGTCCCGCTCGGCCGGGCGCACCCTCCCCTGGCGCGGCACCGAGGTCGTCGTCGAGGACGCGGCCACGGCCGACTACACCGGCCTCGACATCGTCCTGTTCTCGGCCGGCAAGGCGACCTCGCTGGAGCTGGCGCCCACGGTGGCGGCGGCCGGCGCCACCGTGATCGACAACTCCTCGGCCTGGCGGATGGACCCCGACGTCCCGCTCGTCGTCGCCGAGGTCAACCCCGAGGCGCTCGACCACCGGCCGAAGGGCATCGTCGCCAACCCCAACTGCACGACGATGGCCGCCATGCCGGTGCTCGCCCCGCTGCACCGCGAGGCCGGGCTCACCCGCTTGGTCGTCAGCACCTACCAGGCCGTGTCCGGCGCCGGCCTGGCCGGCGTCGCCGAGCTCGACGAGCAGGTGCGCAAGGCGGCCGACGGCGCGTCCGCCCTGACCCACGACGGCACGGCCGTCGACCTGCCCGAGCCCCGGGTGTTCGCCGAGCCCATCGCCTTCAACGTCGTGCCCCTGGCGGGCTCGATCGTCGACGACGGCTCGGGCGAGACCGACGAGGAGCAGAAGCTCCGCAACGAGAGCCGCAAGATCCTCGGCATCCCCGACCTGCGGGTGACCGGCACCTGCGTGCGGGTGCCGGTGTTCACCGGCCACTCGCTGTCGATCACCGCCGAGTTCGCCCGCGACCTGCCCCCCGAGCGGGCGGTCGAGCTGCTGTCCGAGGCGCCCGGCGTCGCGCTGGCCGACGTGCCCACCCCGCTGAAGGCCGCGGGGCGCGACCCGTCCTACGTCGGCCGCATCCGCCGCGACCCGACGGTCGAGCACGGGCTCACGCTGTTCGTCTCCAACGACAACCTCCGCAAGGGCGCGGCGCTCAACGCCGTGCAGCTCGCCGAGCTGCTCATCGCCCGCGGGATCTGACCAGCGCCGGGCCGGGCCCCGCGGCCCGACCGGCGGTCACGGGCAGGTGCAGGGGACGCCCCCGCAGCGGGGGCAGCCGTCGGCGTAGCGGGCCACGGCCTCGTCGAGGTCGATGCCGAGCTGGTTGGCCAGCGACGCCAGCCAGGCCAGCACGTCGCCGAGCTCGTGGACCTGGTCGGCGCGGTCGCCCTTGCGCACGGCCTGGGCCAGCTCCCCCAGCTCCTCGGCCAGCCACGCCACGGTCGCCGCCAGGCCCCGGGCCCGGTCGCGGGCGCCGTAGGTGTCGGCCATGAGCTGCTGGAACGCCGCCAGGTCCATGGGCCGGGAGCGTAGGGCGCGCCCGGGGCCCGCCCCGCACGGCCCCTCACCGGGCCGCGTCGCCCCGGGCGGCGGCCACCGGCCCCGGCCCGGCGCCGGCCGCCGCCGGGCCCCGGCGACGGGCTGCGACCCAGTCCAGCGCCAGCCACTGGTCGCCCCGGCGGGCGCTGTACCAGCCGTGGGGCCGCACCGCCCCGTAGCGGATCGTGAAGCGGGCCTCCGCGATGCCCGGCCGCCCGGCCAGGTGCCAGCGCTCGACCGCGGCGAGCACGGCGCGCTCGGCGCCGCGGCCGCCGTGGGCGACCAGCCGGACCCCGCCGCCCAGCCCGGCCGCGGGCACGAGGAGGGCGAGGCTGCCGTCGGCCACGTCGACGACGCCGAGCGCCTGCCGGGCGGTCGTCGAGCGCGGCCCGCCCCGGCTGACCTCGACCTGGCGCTGCTCGGGCAGGGCGAGCGCCACCCAGGTCATCAGCGCGTGCGGCGAGGCGCCCCGCAGGGGCAGGTCGCGGGTCCGGCCGAAGCCGAGCGCCGTGGTGATCAGGCGCTGGCGGTCCGAGCGGTCGAGCCCCGCCAGGGCCGGCCCCGCGATCTCCAGCAGCACCCGGTCGCGCCGGGGGTCGGCGACCTCGCCGGCGACGAGGCGGGTCGGGCGGGCCACCGCCTGGGGGTCGGCGTCCGGCCCCGGGCGCAGGGCCATGAAGCCGCCGCCGGTGGCGGCCGTCGACACGAAGCCGTTGGCGCCCTTGCGGAAGGCGACCACCGCCTGCAGCCAGAAGACGACGGTGCTGAGCCGCAGGGGGACGACCAGCGTGCCGCCGGGTCGCAGCTGGTCGAACCACGCCCGGGGCACGGCCTCGGTGCTGGCGGTGGCGATGACCGCGTCGTACGGCGCGCCCGGCGGCCAGCCCCGGGCGCCGTCGCCGACCTCGACGCGCGCCCCGGCGCCGGCGGTCAGCAGCGCCCGGCGGGCGGCCACCGCGGTGTCGGCGTCGACGTCGACGGAGACGACCGTGCCCTCCTCGCCGACGAGGTGGGCCAGCAGCGCCGCGTTGTAGCCCGTCCCGGCGCCGATCTCGAGCACCCGCTGCCCGGGGCGGACCCCGAGCATCTCGAGCATCCGGGCCATGATCGCCGGCTGCGACGACGACGACAGCGGCGTGCCGGCGGCGTCGCGCCGGGTGACGATCGGCTCGTCCCGGTACACCGCGGCCAGCCCGTGGCGCTGGGCGTGCTCGGCGAGGAAGAGCTCCCGTGGCACCGCCTCGAAGGCGGCCGCCACCCGGTCGTCCCGGAGGTGGCCCTGCTCGCGCAGCGCCTGCACCAGCTCGCGGCGCAGCCTGGTGCTGGTCCCGGACGCCATGGGGGCGATCGTAGGCCCGGGGGGCGCGAGGCCCGCGGGACCCGCGGCCGCCCTCCCGGGCGCCGAGCGGCGGACGGCGCTCAGCCGCCGGGCCCGCCGACCTCGAGCACGGCCGTGACCGGCAGGTGGTCGGAGATCACACCGAAGCGGGTGACCTCCTCCCCCTGCGGGATGCGCACCTCGGCGGCCTCGACGCCCTCGCCGAGGTAGACGAAGTCGAGCTGCTGGGTGGGCGGCTCGGTCGTGCCCCGCCGCCAGCCGTGCCAGTTGGTGGGCAGCCGGTCGGCGCCGCGGCGGGGCCTCGTGGCGGCGGGCCCGTCCGGCCCGTCGGCCACCCCGACGGTGGGCCCGTCCGGCCCGTCGGCGGCCCCCGAGACCACCGGGGGGTCCGGCGCGCCGGCGGCGATGGCCGAGGCGTCCCGCAGGCCCGCGGCGGCGAAGCGGTGGTGGAGCTCCCCGCCCGGGCGCTCGTTGAGGTCGCCGCAGACGACCACCGGCCCGGGGGTCCGGGCGACGTGGTCGAGCACCGCGGCGGCCTCGACGGTCCGCAGCGTCGACAGGTCGTGGGGCGAGAGGTGCAGGTTGACGACGGTGAGGGGCGGCGCGCCGTGGACGCTGCCGGCCTGGAGGAGGCGGCGGCGCCAGCTGAGCACCCGCCACCGCGCCGTCAGCGCCCGGGCCCGCACGCTTACCGGCCGGTCGACCCCGATGATCGCCATGCCCTCGGGCCAGGTCCGCACGGGCCAGTGCTTGAAGCTCCAGCCGCAGGACCGGGCGCCCAGCGCCCGGGCGATGCGGCGGGCCTGGTGCCACTGGACCTCCTGCAGGCAGACGAGGTCGGCCCCCTCGGCGCGCAGGTGGTCGGCGACGGCCTGCGCGTCCGGGTCCTCGGCGCCCTTCAGGTTCCAGGTGACGAGGGTCGTCGTCGCCACGACTCGCCGAGCAGGCGGCAGGGGTGGCGGGCGTGCTGGCGGATGAGCAGCGCCTCGATCCCCAGCAGGAAGAACGCCCCCACGATCAGGCCGCCCGTCACGTCGGAGAACCAGTGGACACCGAGGTAGACACGGCTGGCGGCGATGCCGGCCACCAGGGCGGCGGCGATCGCCACCGAGGCCCACCACACGGCCCGCCGGTGGGTGTAGAGGGACACGACCACCGGCATCAGGCCCCACAGCGCCACGGCCGCCATGACGTGGCCGCTCGGGAACGACGGGCCGTTGCCCGCGACGAGGCGCTCGAAGTCCGGCCGCTCACGGTCGACGAGCGCCTTGACGGTGAACTCGACCACCGGCCGGCTGACGGTGGCCACCAGCACGGCGGTGCCGACGGCCCGGCAGCGGCGCCAGGCCACGACCGCGGTCACCGCGCCGAGCACCAGCACCGGGATGGTCGAGCCCAGGCGGGAGATGTTCAGGAAGAGGTCGTCGAGGAAGGCCGTGCGCCGGGACTCGACGCTGCGCTGGATCGGCTCGTCCCAGGTCAGCAGCAGCTCACCGCCCCACAGGGCGGCGCCGGTGGCGAGCGTCACGAAGGCGGCGAACAGCCCGGCGACGAGCCGGGGCCGGGACAGCAGGACCGAGGACGGCGTGGCCGGGAGCTCGGCGTGGAGGTGCCCGGCGAGAGCCGGGACGGCCGTGGTGGTCGTCTGGTCCATGTGCGGCGGCGGTGTACCGGGATCGTCTCGCCGGCGTCCCGGCGGGTCATGGGATCCGGCGGCACCAGTGAACCAGGCCCGCGCGCGACGGGCAACCGGTCGCGCGCTCAGGCGGGGCGCCGGGCCTCGCGCTCGGCCTGGGGCAGCGAGCAGGCCGCCGTGCCCCCCGGCATCCGGTGCCGGTTGCGGGCCACCCACCGGTAGACGGGCCACGCCACCCACAGCACCGGCCGCAGCCCCAGCAGCCGGCCGAGGGGGCGCCAGTACGAGCCGGCGTCGACCAGCATCCGGGCGATCGCCTCGGGGCCGTGGCGGGTGGGCTCGCCGGGCGCCACCCACACGACCGCCTCCTCGGCCTGGGCCTGCGTGACCCCGAGCGCGTCGAGGTCGGCGAACTGCCAGGGCACCACCCGGGCGGAGGTGGGGATGCGGCGCTCGATGAAGGTCGCGCAGCTGGTGCAGAAGGAGCAGTCGCCGTCGTAGAGGAACACCGGGGACGGCGGGGGCGCGGCGTCGGTCACGCCGCCATTGTGGCGGCCGGCGGCCGGATCAGGTCGCCGGCGGCAGGGCCGGGTCGGCCAGCGCCTGGCCGAGGGCGGCGATGCCCGCCTCGAGCTGGGCGTCCGACAGGTAGGGCGCGGGTCCCAGCCGCAGCACGTCGCCACGGCTGTCGGTGGCGACGCCCCGGTCCCGCAGCGCCTGCTGCAGGCGGGCCGCGTGCGGCGTCCGCAGCGCGAGGAAGCCGCCGAGCGCGTCCAGCGGTGCGTCGCGGTCGCGGGTGGCCAGCCGGTCGTCCACCCCCAGCGCGTCGAAGCCGGCCGCGAGCACGGCGAGCTGGCGCTGGTACGAGCGGCGCAGCAGCTCGGGGGTCAGCCCCTGCTCGGCGAAGAACCGCAGCACCCGGGCCGCCCGGTAGTGGCTGGTCGGGTCGTAGGTGGCGCCGGCGAAGCGGCCGGCGCCGCGCGGGTAGGCGACCCGGCCGGGGTCGTGGTGGGCGGCCAGCTCACCGAACTCGGCGAACCAGCCGGTGACGACGGGCCGGAACCGGTCGGCCTGCGGCGGCAGGCGCAGGAAGCAGTTGCCCTCGCCGAGCTGCAGGTACTTGTAGCCGCCGCCGGTGACCCACGCCGAGCCCAGGCCCAGCTCGTGCACCGGCAGCGGGACCGGCCCCAGCGCGTGGTACGCGTCGACGACCAGCTCGGCGCCCCGCCGCTCGCACGCCGCGGCCAGCCCGTCGAGGTGGGGCACGATGCGGGCCGAGGCGAACAGCACGGCGGAGACCAGCACGGCGGCGGTGCGGTCGTCGACCGCGGCGGCCAGCCGCTCGGCCAGCGTGCCGGCCGGCTCGGCGGGCACGAGCACGACCTCGACGCCGCCCTCGGCCAGCCGGGCGAGCTGGCGGCGCAGGCTGTGGAACTCGCCGTCGGTCGACACGAGCCGGGGGCGGGTGCCGCCGAGGTCGAGGGCGGAGAGCAGGCGCACGACCAGCTCGTGCGTGCTGGCCCCCAGGGCGATCTCCGCCCCGGGGTCGGCGAGCAGCCGCCGGAACCCCGCGCGCACCTCGTCGGCGACCGCGAGGGCCCGGTCCCACTTGTCGTCGACCAGCGCGGCGGCGTCCTCCAGGGCGGCGAGCTGGCCCTCGGCGGCCACGTCCGGCCACGCCTGGTGGGAGTGGCCGGTGAGCAGCACCCGTTCCTCCACCCGGAACCGGCGGTAGTGCCGGGCCAGCGGGTTGGGCGACGCCGCGAGGTCCTCGGCGGTGATCACAGCCGGCTCCGGATGGCCCACAGGTCGGGGAACATCGGCTGCCACAGGGTCGAGCGGAGGTAGTCGGCGCCGGAGGAGCCGCCGGTGCCGCCGCGGGTGCCGATGGTCCGCTCGACCATCTTCACGTGGCGGTAGCGCCACTCCTGCAGGCCCTCGTCGAGGTCGACCAGCCGCTCGGCCACCATCGCCGGCCCGCCGTCGTCCCGGTGGACCTGCAGCAGCACCTCCTGGACCTCGGGGTCGGGGCGCCAGCGCCGGCCGACGTGGCGGTCGAGCACCGCCCGGGGCACGTCGTAGCCCCGGACGTGCAGGTAGCGGAGGAACGAGTCGAACAGCGACGGCCGCTCCATCGCCGCCTCGATCCGGGCCCGCTCGAGCGAGTCCGGGGCGTAGGCGTCGAGCACGCTGCGGTCCCGCCGCCCGAGCACGGCCTCGAGCTCGCGGAACTGGGCCGACTGGAACCCGCTCGCCCGGTCGAGCCGGTCGCGGAAGCCGAGGAACTGGCGGGGCGTCATCGTCTCCAGGACGTCGACCTGGGCGACGGCGACCTTCAGCACCGTCAGCACCCGCTTCAGCGTGTGGAGCGCGTGCGCCGTGTCCCCCGCCGCCAGCCGGTCCTGCAGGTGGGCCAGCTCGTGCAGGAGCTGCTTGAACCACAGCTCGTAGACCTGGTGGACGACGATGAACAGCATCTCGTCGTGCTCGTCCGAGCGGGGGCGCTGGGCGGCGAGCAGCTCGTCGAGCGCGAGGTACGACGAGTAGGTGAGGGCGGGCGAGCGGTCGGTCATGGCCTCACCTCCCGGGGTCCGGCCGGCGGCCGCCGGCCGTCGACGGGCGCCGGCCGGAGCGTAGAGGCCGGCCGGGCGGCGCGCCCCCGGTCGCGGGCGAGCGGCGCCCCGGCCGGCCGGGTCAGCCCCGGACGTCGGACCAGCGCCGCACCACCTGGACGTCGACGACGAAGCGCACGTCGGTGCCGGGTGCCCACCGGCCCGCCGCCTCGTCCAGGCACGCGGCGACGACCCGGGCCACCTCGTCGCCCTGGTCCGCCGGCGCGTGCACGAGCAGCTCGTCGTGCAGGCACAGGACGATGCGGGCGCCGAGCGGCGCCGCCCGGGCCCGCACGGTCACGGCCCACATCTTGAACAGCTCCGCCGCCGCGCCCTGCACGAGGGCGTTGCGCCCGTAGCGCCCCCGGGCGGCGGCCCGCCGCCGGGCCTCGCGCTCGTCGAGGCGGCGCTCGTCTCCGGCTCCCAGCCGCACGAGCCGGCCGCCGTAGGTGCGGACGTCCCGGCCCATCCGGCCGGCCTCGTCGCCCGCGGCCAGGTAGGCCATGGCCACCGGGTAGGCGGCCTCCAGCCGCCGGAGGACCTGGGCCCCCCGCCCGGTGGTCTGCCCGTACATCGCCCCGAGCATCGCCACCTTGGCCGTCTCCCGGTCGACCCCGAGGCTGCGGGCCACCGGCGCGTAGAGGTCGTCGGTCGCGCACGCCGCGGCCAGCGCCCGGTCGCCGGAGACGGCGGCGAGCACGCGGGGCTCGATCTGCCCGAGGTCGGCGCGCACGAACACGTGGCCGGGCTCGGCGACGACCGCGCCCCGCAGCTCGGCCGGGAGGTTGTGCAGGCCGGCGGTGGCGGTCATCCGGCCGGCGGCGCCGTCGCTGGCCGTCCACTCGCCCCGGAGCCGGCCGTCGGCGCCCAGGTGGCGATCGAGCCAGCCGTAGCCGTAGGTCGTGGCGACCCGCTCGGCCTTGCGCCAGGCGAGGAGCGCCTCGACGACCGGGTGGCGGTCGCGCAGCGCCTCGAGCCGCCACGCCCGGGTGTCGGCGACCTCGATGCCGACCCGGCGCAGCAGCGAGCGCACCTGCCCGGGGCTGCGCAGGTCGACCTCGAGCCCGGGCACGTGGCGCAGCACCTCGGCGTCACGCCGGGCCCGCTGGGCGGCGGCCTCGGCCTCCGAGCGGGCCCGGGGCCCGACGACGGCGGCGATGATCCGCTCGGCCTCGGCCCGGTCGACCGGCAGGCCGTCGGCGGCCAGCTCGGCGCAGAGCAGCTCGGCCGTCGACTCCGACCGGGCGACCGCCGCGGCCACGGGCCGGTCGAGCTGGCGGAGGCGCTCCTGCTGGCGCTCGGCCGCGGCCAGCGCGGCCGCCGCCCAGGCGGCCAGCCGGTCGGGCGCGGCCGCCCAACCGCCGTCGACCCAGGTCGCCTTCAGGTGGCCGTCACGCCGGACCGGCCCGTCGGCGGCGCCGTCGCCCCCGCCGTCCTCGTCGAGGTCGGCGGCCACGCTCCACAGGTCGGGCGGGCCGGTCGGGGCCGCGTCGAGCGGCAGCCCCTGGGCCCGGGCCCAGACGACGGCCGGGTCGACCCGCCACCCGCCGTGCAGCAGGCGGTCGACCGCCGCCAGGTCCCAGCACGTCGCCACCCGCACCCCCGCGGCCACGAGCCGGACGGCCGTGCCGGCGTCCCACCAGACCCAGCGGGGCCGCAGCACCCGCTCCACCTCGTCGACGACCGACGCCGGGTCGGCGTCGGCCGCCGGCACCGCCAGCCGGCGCCCGGCCGCCGCCATCCCGACCCCGGCGGCGGCGTCGACGGCGAGGGCGACCGGCGCGCCGCGGCGCACGCCGGCCCGGCGCAGCTCCTCGACGGCCTGCGGCCCGCCGGCGAGCAGCACGACCGCCGGGCCCTCGGCCGCCGGACCGCCCGTGCCGCCGGGTGACAGGGGGTGGCCAGGCCGCCGCACAGGTCGCAGACTAGGAGGCGAGAGGCCCGACGACCCCGGGGGTGCCTCATGACCCGACACGACGGCCCCGTGCCCGAGCTGGTCCCCCAGCTGTCCCGCGGCAAGCACCGCAACCCGAGGAAGGGCGCCTGCTTCATGGAGCTGGCCTCGTTCCTGGCCGGTGAGCGGTGGAGCGACCACCCGGCCTGCACGCACCCCCTGCTCGCCGCGCTCGCCCGGCTGGTCAACGACCACACCTCCGACGCCGGGCGCCGCGAGCTCGCGCCCCTCGTCCCGTCGGTGATCGGGCTGAACGGCGACGACCCCGCCGTCGACGTGCAGGTCACCCTCCGGGCCGCGACGACGGCGCTGCCGGTCGTCGCCGCCGAGCGGCAGCGGGTGCTCGCCGTGTCGATCCTGGCCGCCGAGCGCATGCGCGACGACCTCGAGGGCCGGCCCCCGGGGACGCTGAGCCCCGGGAGCCGGTGGGCGCTCGCCCAGGCGCCGGACGCCGAGCGGTGGGCCCGCAGCTTCACCCGCGAGATCCGCACCAGCCTCAAGGGCTTCCGCCGCTACGCCGCCGCCAACACGCTGCGCCAGGCGGTCGTCGGGGTGGCCCAGGCCTGCATCCCCGACCCCGACCGCGTGCTGCGCGAGATGCTCACCGCCGCCATCGACGACTGCCGCCGCATCCTCGGCCACGGCGACCGGGCCGCCGTGGCGGTCGACCCGGCGTCGTGGCGGGCGGCGGTCGAGCTGACCACCACCGGCCGGGCCGCCCGCTAGGCGCGGCCCGGCCCGCGGCCGGCCCTCAGCCCTCCTCGCGGACCAGCTCGGCCATCTCCGAGATCGTCGAGATCCCGAGCTCGTCGGCGCGCTCCTCGGTCATGGCGATGGCGTAGGTGTTGTTGAACGGCGCCGGCGGGAGCCACGCGACGCCGTTGGCCTCGTCCGCGGCCTGCAGGGCCTCGTACTGCTCGTCGACGTCGGGGATGGCCTCGGTGTTGTCGAGGTAGGTCACCCAGCCCGTGCCGAGGTACTCCCAGTACATGTCGATGTCGCCGGAGAGCAGCGCCTCCCGGACGGTCGTGCTGCCGACCAGGCCCGTCCGGTCCCGGACGTCCGCCCCGGCCTCCTCCAGCACGAGCATGGTCAGGTGGCCGAGGATGAGCTGCTCGGTGAACTCCTTCGACCCGACGGTGAACGACGCGCCGGACAGGTCGACGTCCTCGACCAGGTCCGAGTTCTCGTCGAGCCAGGCCCGGGCGACGTCCTCCGGGTCCTCGCCCTCGACGTCGACCTGGGCGTTCAGCTCGACCATCGTCTCGTCGTCGAGCACCTCGGAGATGGGGGCGAACAGCTCCTCGAGCTCGGGGTTGGCCTCCAGCACGTCGGCACGCACGGTGAGCGAGCCGTTGAACGGCGGGAAGAAGCCCTCGTCGTCCTCCAGGACGGTCAGCCCCAGGGCGCCGACCCGCCCGTCGGTGGCGAAGATCGAGCCGAACGTGCAGTTCCCGGCGTCGACCTCGCTGTAGACCAGGGCGTCCTCGTCGAGGGCGGTGACGGCGTCGGCCGGGAGCTCGAAGTCGTAGGCCTCCTCCAGCCCGGGGAGCCCGTCGGGGCGGGTGGCGAACTCGCCGCCGACGCAGATCGACACGTCGGCGGCGTCGCCGCCGCCGTCGCCGCAGCCGGCCGCGAGCAGCGCCGCCGCGGACAGCGCCGCGAGGCCGCTCGTCAGTCTGCGCGTGGTGTGCATGTGGTCTCTTCCTCCTGGTCGCGGCCGTGGCGGCGGGGCGGGACGCTCAGGTCCCCTTCGGTCGGAGGAGGTCCTCGACGATCCCCGCGATCCAGTCCAGGGCGAGCGCGACGACCGCGGTCAGGACGCTGCCGGTGACGAGGACCGGCGTCCGGTCGTGGATGTTGCCCTGGTTGATGATCCAGCCCAGGCCGCCGGCGCCGATGAACGTCGCCAGCGCGGCGGTCCCGACGTTGATGACCAGCGCCGTGCGGATGCCCGCGAGCATGACGGGCACGGCGAGCGGCAGCTCGATGCGCAGCAGCACCTGGCGCGCGGTCATCCCCATGCCCCGACCGGCCTCGATGAGCGACCGGTCGACCTGGTCGAGCCCGACCATCGTGTTCCGCAGGACCGGCAGCACGGCGTACAGCACGAGCGCCGTGATCGCCTGCTCGAAGCCGATCCCGACGACGACGGCGAGCAGCACGAGGATGCCGATCGACGGGATCGACTGGCCGACGTTCGCGACCGCGAGGACCGCGGGCGCGAGCCGGCGGGTGGCCGGGCGCGTGACCAGCATCCCCAGCGGGACGGCGATGACGATCACGAAGAACGTCGACACCGCGGTGAGCTCGAGGTGCTCGAGGACGCGCTGGCGGATCATGGGGGCGTTGAGCGCCGCCTCCTCGATGCGGTCGAGGTCCTGCCCCTGGACGTAGACGTAGAGCGCAGCGCAGACGCCGGCGAGCACGACCGGCGTGCCGACCCACCGCCACAGCGGGGACGGGCCGCCCAGCTCCTCGACGAGCTCCTCGGCGGCGAGGGCGTCGCCGGCGCCGGCGACGTCGCCGCCGCGGTCGACGGTGGGGGCGGTCACTCAGCCCACCTCCCCGACGGCGTCGCCGGGGGCGGCCTCCGCCTCGGCGACGGCCCGGTCGCGTCGGCGGACGTCGCTGCGCATCTCGTCGATGGCGCTCGTGACCGTGCCCAGGTCGACCACGCCCTGGTAGCGGCCGCGCCGGTCGACGACGATGGCGCAGCCGACGGTCGAGGTGACCATCTCGTCGAGGGCGTCGTGCAGGGTGGCGTGGGGCTCGACGACCGCCGTGGCGGGGAGGCCGACCCGGTGCAGGGGCTCGCGCTCACGGGCGAGGTCCCGGGCGGTGACCCACCGCAGGGGGCGGTCCTCCTCGTCGAGCAGCAGCAGCGAGCCCTGCTCGCTCTCGGCCAGCAGGCGGCGCAGGCGGGCGCGGTCCTCGTGCACCGAGGCGGCCGGCCAGTGGTCGAGCGGCACCTCGCGCACCCGGGTCAGGTTGAGCCGCTTGAGCGCCGCGCCCGCGCCGATGAAGTCCTCGACGAAGCCGTCGGCCGGGGCGGTGAGGATGGCCTCGGGCGTGTCGTACTGGGCGATGTGCGACTGCTCGCGCAGGATGGCGATCCGGTCGCCCATCTTGATGGCCTCGTCGATGTCGTGGGTGACGAAGACGATCGTCTTGCGCACGTCGGCCTGGATGCGCAGGAACTCGTTCTGCAGGCGGTCCCGGGTGATCGGATCGATCGCCCCGAACGGCTCGTCCATGAGCATGACCGGCGGGTCGGCCCCGAGCGCCCGGGCGACGCCGACGCGCTGGCGCTGTCCACCGGAGAGCTCCTTCGGGTAGCGGTCGCGGTACTCGGCGGGGTCGAGGCCGACCAGCTCGAGGAGCTCGTCGACCCGGGCGGCGATGCGCTGCTTCTCCCAGCGCAGCAGCTTCGGGACCATGCCGACGTTCTCGGCCACGGTCATGTGGGGGAACAGGCCGATCTGCTGGATGACGTAGCCGATGTGGCGCCGCAGCTCGTCGGCGTCGGCCCGGGTCACGTCCTCGCCGCCGATGAGGACCCGGCCGGACGTCGGCTCGATGAGCCGGTTGATCATCTTGAGCACCGTCGTCTTGCCGCAGCCGGACGGCCCGACGAGCACGACGATCTCCCCCTTGGGGATGTCGAGCGTGATCCCGTCGACCGCGGGCACGGCCTGGCCCGGGTAGCGCTTGGTCAGCGACTCCAGCCGGATCATCGGCTCGGGCGAGCGCGAGGCGTCGGTCATCGGAGCCCCTTCGAGGTCGTCAGGCGGGCGATCACCTGGAAGAGGAGGTCGAACAGCAGGGCCAGGAGGGCGACGCTGACGGTGCCCGAGAAGGCCAGGTTGAACCCCCGCTGCGTGCCGGTGGCTCGCAGGCCCTGGAAGATCGGGCCGCCGAGCCCTGGGCCGTTGACGATGGCGGCGATGGCGGCGATGCCGACCGTGAGCTGCGTCGAGACCCGGATGCCGGTGACGACGACCGGCCAGGCGAGCGGCAGCTCGATGCGGGCCAGGCGCTGGCCGCGCGACAGGCCCATGCCCACCGCGGACTCTGTGACCGCCGGGTCGACCGAGCGCAGGCCCGTGATCGTGTTCCGCACGATCGGCAGCAGCGCGTACATGACCAGCGCCACGATCGCCGGGCGGGAGCCGAGGCCGAAGATCGGGATGAACAGGCCGAACAGCGCGAACGACGGGATGGTGAGGAACGTGCCGGTGACGGTGAGCACGACCTTGGCCGCCGGCGGCCGCCGATAGGTGAGGACCCCGAGGCCGACGCCGATGACGGTCGCGATCAGGATGGCGGTGACGACGATCTGCGCGTGGTCGATCGCCAGGTCGAGGTACGACCGCCACTCGTCTCTCAGGTACTCGGGGACGTTGCCCAGGTAGTCGAAGAAGTCCATCGCCGCCCGGTCCCCCTACCCCCGCCGGCGCGACACGATGCGTGGCGGGCACCGACCGCCCCGTACCCTCGCCCCCGAGGAGGCACCGATGACGACCTCGGAGATCCGGCGCCAGATCGACGCCCGCCTGGAGGACCTGCACCGCCGGCACCGGGAGCTTCCGCCGGACCGGGAGGTGCGCTGCTACACGCCGGGCCGCGGCTACCACGCGCCGGACGGCGAGGAGATCCGGCACTTCGGCCTCGCCCTGGCCAGCCTCGAGGGCGACAACCACGGCGTCGGCGACGCCGAGGTCCCGTTCGCCATGCAGTCGATCTCGAAGGTGTTCACCTACGCGCTGGCGCTGGCCGACCACGGCCGCGAGCACGTCCTGTCCCGGGTCGGCGTCGAGCCGAGCGGCGACTCGTTCCGGTCGATCGTGTTCGACGAGCGGGCCCGTCGCCCCTACAACCCCATGGTCAACGCCGGTGCGCTGGTCACGGTCGACCTCGTCGAGGGCGACGACCTGGCGACCAAGCGGGCCCGCATCCTCGAGCTGATGCAGGTGGCGGCCGGTGAGCCGCTGGAGGTCGACGAGGACGTCTTCCAGCAGGAGATCCGCACCGACGACCGCAACCGGGCGATCGTCTACCTGCTGCGCAGCGAGGGGATGATCGACGGCGACCCCGAGGAGGTGCTCGCCCTCTACCTGCAGCAGTGCTCGGTGACGGTGACCTGCCGCACGCTGGCGACGATGGCGGCGACACTGGCCAACGGCGGCGTCAACCCGGTGACGGGCGACGCCGCGTTCCCCCGGCGCTACGCCCGCGACGTGCTGACCGTCATGTACACGTGCGGGATGTACGACTTCGCGGGCCAGTGGGCCTTCGAGGTCGGCGTCCCCGCCAAGAGCGGCATCAGCGGCGGTCTGCTCGTCCCCATCCCGGGCAAGCTCGGGATCGGGGTCTACTCCCCCGGGCTCGACGAGCACGGCAACAGCATCCGGGGCGTGGACGTGTGCCGGGAGATCTCGGTCCGCCTCGGGCTGCACGTGTTCGCCACCGAGGAGGAGGACGCGCTGCTCGGCCTGCGGTCCCCGGCCGCCCACCTGGACTGACCGCTGCGGGGCGGCGGCGCCGACCCGCTCAGGCCTCGGCGAACCGGCCGATCGTGCCCTGGGCCGGCACCCCCGGGAGACGCTCGGTGAACAGCCGGTGGTAGGCCAGCTCCTCCCGGGTGCGCAGCGGCGGGTCGACGGCGTGGCGCTCGCGGGCCAGCTCGTCCTCGCCGACCAGCCCGCCGAAGTGCTCGCGCAGCACCTCGTCCATGCCGGTGCCCTCGCCGAACTGCTGCTTCTCCCGCCACAGCACCTCCTCGGGCAGCCAGCCCTCGAAGGCCCGGCGGAGCAGCCACTTGCTCGGCCGCCCCGGGCCGACGAGCTTCCACTCGGGCGGCAGGGCCAGCGCCAGCTCCACGAGGTCGAGGTCGAGGAAGGGGAGGCGCGGCTCCAGCCCGTTGGCGCTCGTCACCCGGTCGACCCGCTGCAGGCCCCCGATGTGCATGCCGCCGAGCAGGTCGACCAGCTCGTCGTGCAGGGCGTCGGCGCTCTCCAGCCGGTGGAGGTGCTCGTACCCGGCGAACAGCTCGTCCGCGCCCTCGCCCACCAGCACGACCTTGACGTGACGGCGGGCCAGCCGGGCCACGAGGTGGTTGGGCACCGCGCTGTGGACGAGGGTGGGGTCGAACGACTCGAGCACCTCGATCACCTCCGGGACGCTGTCGATCGCGTCCGACGCGGTGTAGATCAGCTCGTGGTGGTCGGTGCCGAGGTGCTCGGCGACGGCCCGGGCGGCGGCGATGTCGCGGCTGCCGGCCATCCCGGCGGCGAAGGTGGGGACGGTGCGCCCGGCGGCCGCCGCGGCGCGGGCGGCGATGGCGGTGACGATGCTCGAGTCGACCCCGCCGGACAGGAAGACCCCCACCGGGACGTCGGCGACCAGCAGGTGCTCGACGGCCCGGACGAGGGTCTCGCGCAGCGCGTCGAACACCCACCGGGGCGGGTCGTCGTGCGGGCGACGGCTGCGGAGCAGCACCGGGGTCGGCGTGGGTGGCGGCCGCCAGGGGACGAGCCCGCGCGCCGGTGTCCAGGCGTTGCCCGGCGGGAACGGTTCGACGACCGACCGCCACTCGCCCTCGAACGCCTTCAGCTCCGAGGCGAACAGGGTCGTACCGCCCCGACGGGACCAGTAGAGCGGGGCGATGCCCAGCGTGTCGCGGCAGGCGACGAAGCGCCCGTCCTCGCCGGCGAGCACGAAGGCGAAGGCGCCCCACAGCCGCTCGAACGCCCGCAGGCCGGCGTCCTCGACGAGGTGCAGCACCACCTCGTGGTCGGAGCGGGTGCGGAAGCGGTGCTCGCCCAGCTCGGCCCGCAGGTCCTCGTGGTTGTACACCTCGCCGTCGCCGACGAGCCAGAGGTCGCCCGCGGCGGTCCCCAGCGGCTGGGCGCCCCGCTCGAGGTCGACGACCGCCAGCCGGCGGTGGCCGAGCCAGGCGCCGCCGACGGCGCGGGTCCCCTCGCCGTCGGGGCCGCGGTGGGCGAGCCGGTCGAGCATGCGCTGCCCGACGGCGGGGTCGAACGGTCCGTGGGCCGCCACGAGGCCGGACATCGCTCACCTCCGGTCGGGGTGGTCGCCCAGTCGACCACCGGGCGGGGTGACGGGTCAACCGTGCGCGCGGATCGTCGGCGAGATCCGACCGCGGCACCGACGACGGACCCGGACCGGACGGATCCCGCTGCCGGCCCTGTACAGCCACCACGTGCCGTGGTGGACTGGCACGCGACGCATCCGAGCGGACCTGGAGGCGGGCATGGACGTCATCTCCCCGGGCGATCCCCGTTACGACGAGGCGCGCGCGCTCTTCAACGCCATGATCGACAAGCGCCCGGCGGTGATCGCCGGGTGCGCCACGCCGGAGGACGTCGCCGACGCCCTGGACCTGGCCCGGCGGGAGGGCTACGAGGTGGCCGTCCGCGCCGGCGGGCACTCGGTCGCGGGCATGTCGACGAACGACGGCGGCCTGGTGGTCGACGTGCGCCCGATGAAGCACGTCGAGGTCGACCCGACCACCCGGCAGGCCCGGGTGGGCGCCGGCGTGACGTGGGGCGAGTTCGACCGCGCCGCCCAGGAGCACGGGCTCGCGACCACCGGGGGGCGCGTCTCCACCACCGGCGTGGCCGGCTTCACACTGGGCGGCGGGTCCGGCTGGCTCGAGCGCTCGCACGGCCTGGCCTGCGACAACCTCGTGTCGGTCGACCTGGTCACCGCCGACGGCCGCCAGGTCACGGCCAGCGAGGACGAGAACCCCGAGCTGTTCTGGGGGTTGCACGGCGGGGGCGGCAACTTCGGCGTGGCCACGTCGTTCGTGTTCCGGCTCCACCCGGTCGGGCCGATCGTGACCGCCGGCCTCCTGCTCTGGCCCGGCGAGGCCGCCACCGACGTCGCCCGGCTCTACCGCGACGTCGCCGGGACGGCGCCCGACGAGCTCGGCTCGGGCCTGGTGTTCATCACCGGCCCGCCCGAGGAGTTCGTCCCCCCGCACCTGCAGGGCCAGACCCTCGTCGCGGTGGTCGGCATGTGGGACGGCGACATCGACGACGGCGCCGACGCGATGGCCCCCCTCCGCGCCCTGGCGCCCGAGGTCGACCTGGTCGGGCCGATGCCGTACACGGACTTCCAGTGCCTGATCGACGACCCCCCGGGCATGCGCAACTACTGGTCGGCCGAGTACCACGACGAGTTCCCCGACGCCGCCCTCGACGTCTTCGTGAAGTACGGGTTCGAGCGGCAGTCGCCGCTCGCCCAGCAGATCCTCTTCCCGTGGGGCGGGGCCGTGGCCCGGGTGCCCGAGGACGCCACGCCGATGACGAAGCGGTCGGCCCGGTGGATCACCCACCCGTTCGCCGTGTGGGAGGACCCGGCCGACACGGACCGCAACGTCGAGTGGGCGCGCGCCTTCCGGCGCGACATCGCCCGCTACACGAACGGCGGCGTCTACCTCAACTTCGTCGGTGACGAGGGCCAGGACCGGGTGCGGGCGGCGTACGGCGACGAGAAGTACGGCCGCCTGGCCACGCTGAAGCGGGAGTGGGACCCCGGCAACGTCTTCCGCGGCAACCACAACGTCCGGCCCGCGTGACACCGGCGGGGCCGCTACTCGTGCCGGACCGTGGACAGGGTCGGGTGGCTGGCGTCCTCGGCCACCCGGGCGAGGGCCTCGTCGTCGCCGTCGAGGGTCCCGTGCCAGAAGTCGAGCACGGTGCGGGTGACGAGCTCGTCGTAGGGAGACTCGTCGTCGGTGAAGGCGACCCGGTGGTCGGCGCCGTGGAGCGTGACGAACCACTTGGGCGGCGCCGCCCGCTCGAAGGGCTCGAGGTCGAGCTCCAGGGGGACGTCGTCGGCGTCGCCGTGCAGGACGAGGAGCGGCAGGCCCGAGTCGAGGTCCAGCTCGCCGCCCGGCATCGGCATCGTCAGGCCGGCGAAGACGACCGCCGAGTCGACGCGGTCGTCACGGGTGGCGGTGTCGAACGCGACCGCCCAGGTCGTGGCGCCGCCGAGGCTGTGGCCGACGACGCCGACGGCCTCGGGGTCGACGAGGCCGTGCAGCGGGCTGGACGGGTCCTCGGACGCGGCCAGCACCTGGTCGATGACGAACGAGACGTCGCCCGGCTGGTTGACGACGTCGGGGACGTTGGACAGCGCCGAGGGCACGTCCCGGTTGGTCAGCGGGAAGTGCGGCGCGGCCACGACGAACCCGTCGGCGGCCCAGACCCGCATCGTCTCCGTGTACTCGTCGGGGTGGCCGCTCGCCCCGTGGCAGAGGACGAGGAGCGGGTAGGGCCCGCCCGAGGTCGGGTGGGTGATGCGGGTGACGATCGTGCGGTCGGGCCGGGCCGGGGTCTCGGCCCCCGCCGGCGTCGGCCGCGTCGTGTCGACGAAGGTCTCGGTCGTCACGTCGACCTCGAGCGGCGTGCCGTGCTCGGCGGAGGCCGCCGCCCCCGCCTCGTCGCCGGCCCCCGCCTCCGGCGCGGGCTCGCCGTCGCCGCCCCCGCAGGCCCCGAGCACGGCCAGGGCCAGGGCGGCCGCCGCCCACGCGGCGCCCGGTCGCGACCGGCGCCGGGCGGCACCGGCCGCCGGCTCCCCGTCCCCTCGGCGCCCCCGGGTCGTCACCGCCTCATGATGGCCCACCGGCCGGCGTCCCCGGCGCCTCGGCGGCCTCCGCCGCCCGGGTCCGGGCGACCCGTGTGAGGACGCTGCCCGTGACAACGCTCGAGAGGACCAGCACGAGGACGCCGAGAGGCACGTCCCCCCTGGCCACGAGCCACACCCCGACCACGAGCAGGACGACGTCGAGGACCAGCGCACCGACCACCAGGGGGCGGCGCAGCAGGTGGGCGCCCGCCGACCCCGGTCGCCCCTCGGGATCGGCAGGGTCCACACGCCTCCACAGCAGGCCCAGGCTCATCGTGACCCTCCCCTCGTTCTCGCTGACGGACGACGTCGACGGTCCGGGGGCGCAGCACCGGGACCACGCCGGCCCGAACGCGACGAGAGGGCCTGTGACCAGGCCCTCTCCGTGGTCGGGTGGGCGAGATTTGAACTCGCGACCTCTGCGTCCCGAACGCAGCGCTCTGCCAAGCTGAGCCACCACCCGGAGTGGATGCCGGCCGCCGGGCCCGCCGTGGGAACCGGTCGACCGGGTCAGACACTCTACCCGCTCCGTGGCGCAGCCTGGAAACGGCATGCCGCGCCGCGGGCCGGCCGCCCGGGGGTCACGACGCCAGCGCCGGGCTCTCCTGGTAGTCCTCGCCCGCCAGCAGCGTCCGGGCCGCCCGCCGCAGCCGGAACGCGTCGAGCGGCTTGAAGATCCAGCCGTCGACGCCGTAGCGGCGGGCGAGGAAGACGTCGGCCGGCCGGTCGAGCAGCAGCAGGATCGGCACCGGGGTCAGCGTGCCGGCGTCGAACTCCTGCTCGAGGTGCAGCGCCGTGGCGATGCCACCCATGTTGCCGATCTGGAGGTCGAGCACGACCAGGGCGGGCTGGACCTTGCGCACCGCCTCCGGGACGTCGCGGCCCCGGCGCACCCGCAGCACCCGGGTGTCCTCGTCGGCGAGGGCCTGGTCGACGTCCTCGAAGATCCAGTCGGCGTCGGTGGCGATCAGCACGTCGGGCACGGTGGGGAGGCTACGGGCCGGGCCCGCCCGGGTTCCAGCGCCGGCGGTGGAGGGTTCGCTACAGGTCCCGAACGGTCCCGTGAAGGCGGCCGACAGGGCGTCCCGGCACCGCTACCATCGCCGGACCGGGTCCCCGGGAGGAGAAGTTCGTGCTCGACATCCAGGTAGACCAGGCCGACAGCTACACCGTGTGCCGCCCGGTGGGCGAGCTCGACGCCTACACCGTCGGGCAGTTCCGCGACGCGCTGGGCGAGCTGGCCGACAAGCGCTACCTGCTCATCGACCTGTCGTCGGTGCCGTTCATGGACTCGGCGGGCCTCGGCGCGCTGATCGGGGGCATCCGCCGGGCGCGCGAGGCCGGGGGCGACGTCGCCGTCGCCTGCAGCCGGCCCACCCTCACCCGCCTGCTGCACACCACCGGGTTCGACCGCATCGTGCCGGTCACCGAGACGGTCGAGGACGCCGTGGCGGCGCTCGACGAGGCGGCCAAGGCCGCCGAGGAGGCCGAGTAGGCCGGACCGGGCGGCGCGCGGCGCCGGGCGCCCGGGACCGGCCCGCCCCCTAGGCGCCGGACCGCGCGAAGACGTGCCGGGCGATCTGCTCCATGCCGGCGATGTCGTGGACGTCGCTGCGCAGGAACGGGACCCACACGACCGGCGCCGGCGCCACGGCCTCGGCCAGCCCGGCCAGGTGGGCGTGCTCGCTGCCCGCCACCGCCTGGAAGTCGGCCAGGTTGCGGTAGAGGGCGCCGATCGCCGTCCCCGCCAGGCTCCTGGCCCGCTCGGCCGTGCCGGCGGCCACGACCTCGCTGACCGGGCCCCCGCCGACGGCGAAGGACGGGTGGACCCGGTTGACGATGAGCCCCTGGACCGCGATGCCGCCCTCCCGCAGCCGGTCGGCGAAGTACTGCGCCTCCTCGACGGTGTCCCGGCGGGGCGACGCGACCAGCACGAACGCGGTCTCGGGCGCCGCGAGCAGCTCGTTGACGCGGGCCGCCCGCTGGCGGAAGCCCTCCTCCATCCCCTCGAAGGCCTGGAAGAAGGCGATGGCGTCGTCGACCACGTCGCCCCCCACGACCCTGGACACCGTGCGCAGGAAGGTCTGGGCGGCGACGTTGACCGCCCGGACGAAGCCCCGGCTCGGCGCCATCAGGAACCGGAACAGGCGGTGGTCGAGGAACCGGGACAGCCGCCGCGGCGCGTCGAGGAAGTCGAGGGCGTGCCGGGTCGGCGGGGTGTCCACGACCACGAGGTCGAAGTCGGTCTCCTCGTGGAGCTCGTAGAGCTTCTCCATCGCCATGTACTCCTGGGTGCCCGACAGGGCCCCGGAGATGTTCCGGTAGAACCGGTTGGCGAGGATGCGCTCGCCCTGCTCGGGCGTGCGGGCGTGCTTGAGCACCAGGGCGTCGAAGGTCGACTTGGTGTCGAGCATCGTGGCCCACAGCTCGCCCGGCCAGTCGCCGTCGATCCGGCTGGGCCGGTCGGTCAGCCTGGCGAGGCCGAGGGCGTCGGCCAGCCGCTTCGCCGGGTCGATCGTCACGACGACGGTGCGGCGCCCCAGCCGGGCACCCTCCAGGGCCATGACCGCCGAGGTGGTCGTCTTGCCGACGCCGCCCGAGCCGCAGCACACGACGATGCGCCGCTCGGCCACGAGCTCGCGCAGCCGGGCGCCGGGGGTCGGGGCGGTGCGCACGTCGCCGCCCGCCTCGACGCTGCCGGTCCCGGTCACAGCGGCAGCCCCGCCAGGGACTCGACCTCGGCCAGCAGGGCCCGGGCCAGCGCGTCCACCTCGGCGGGACCGATCTCGGCGGTGAACTGGAACGGCAGCCGGATCTGCGGCAGGGGCAGGCCGGCGGCCAGCCGCTCGATCTGCGCGGCCTGCAGCGCCATGCGGTCGAGCCGGAACCGGGCCGCCTCGGCCAGGACCTCGGCCTCGCCCGGGCGCAGCGCCACGCCGGCCTCGGCCGCCGCCGCCTCGACCTCCGCCGGGGTGGTCACGAGCCCGTCGACCGGTGGGTAGACGCCGTTGACCACGATCGGCCCCAGCCCGACGCCCACCCGGTCCTCCAGCGAGAACGCCGTCTCGACGGCCTCGTTCACGGGCGTCTCCTCGGGGATGGTGACCAGCACCACCTGGCAGCGCCGGTGGTCCTCCAGCAGCTCGAGCACGTCGCGGGCCTGGGCGTTGATCGGGCCGACGCTCACGGTGTCGAGCAGGCTGCGCGCCGACTGCAGGAAGGTGATGGCGTGGCCGGCGGCCGGGGCGTCGAGGACGATGAGGTCGGCCACCCCGGCCCGCTCGAGCTGCTTCACCTTGCCGAGCAGGAGGATGTCCTTGATGCCGGGCGCCGCGGTGGCCACGACGTCGAGCGCGCCCGTGGCGACGAGGCGCCGCGAGATGCGGGACATGCCGTGGTCCTCGAGGTACTCGAGCAACGCCGCGTCGGCCGTGAGCGTGCGGGCCCGCACGTCCGCGGCGCCGTCGGGCCCGCCCCCCGGCGACAGCACGACCTCCTCGTAGCCGAGCTCGCCCTGGCCGAACATCGACGCCAGCCCGGAGCGGCCCTCGACCTCCACGACGAGCGTCGACAGGCCGGCGAGGGCGGCGGCCCGGGCCAGCGTGGCGCTGACCGTCGTCTTGCCGACCCCGCCCTTCCCGGCCACGATGACCAGCCGGGATGCAGCGAAGAACTGTTCAGGATCCACAGCGCACGTCGTCGTCGGCCACCTCCGCGGCGGCTCGCGGGACTGTAGCGAAGGCGCGGCCCCGGCCCGGACGGCGTGCGCGTGGACCCCGCCGGTGGGCCGCCCGGGCCGTGGCGGCGCTCGCCGTGGCCGGGGCGGGGCTGGTGGCCGTCGCTGCTCCCGGCGGCGCCCGGGACCGGTGCGCCGAGCGGAGCGACCGGGTGGTGGTCGTCGAGGTGGACGGGCTGATCGACCCCGTGCTCGCCGACCTGATCGAGGACCAGGTCGCCGACGCCGCCGAGACCTGCCCGCTGGCGCTCGTGCTGCAGTTCGACAGCGGCGGCGCCGTCATCTCGGACGGCGAGATGGACGACCTCGTGGCGACGATCGAGCGGTCGCCCGTGCCCGTGGCCGTGTGGGTCGGGCCCTCGGGCTCCAAGGCGGCCGACGAGGCCGTGCGCGTCCTGGCCGCCGCCGACCTCACCGGCGTGTCGGTCGGCTCCAGCGTCGAGGTGACCCCCGCGCTGCTCGAGGCCCGCGGCCTCGAGCCCGGCGACCTGGGCTCGGTCGACGTGGGCGACCGGGTCGGCGCCCGCCGGGCCGTCGAGCTCGACCTGGTCGACAACGACGCCCCGACGATCCTCACCTTCGTCGTGGAGATCGACGGGTTCCGGACCGAGGTCGTCGACGGCGAGCGCCGCCCGACGACCGAGGTCGCCTTCACCGGGCTCGACGTGTTCGGCGAGGTCATGCACACCGTCGCCAGCCCCAACGTGGCCTACCTGCTGTTCGTCATCGGCCTGGGGCTGCTGCTGTTCGAGCTCTTCACGGCGGGGGTGGGCATCGCCGGCATGGTGGGCGCCGGCTCGCTCGTGCTCGGCTGCTACGGGCTGTCCGTGCTGCCGTTCCGGCCGGTCGGCGTCGCGCTCCTGCTGTTCGCCATGTTCGGCTACGGCGTCGACGTGCAGACCGGCGTGCCCCGCGTGTGGACCGGCATCGCCACCGTGAGCTTCGTGCTCGGCTCGCTGCTGCTCTACGACGGGGTCTCGGCGAGCTGGATCACGCTTCTCGTCGCCTTCGTCGGCATGACGCTCGCCATGGTCTCCGGCATGCCGACGATGGTGCGGAGCCGGTTCTCGACCCCGACGATCGGCCGGGACTGGATGATCGGCGAGATGGGCGACGCCCGCACCGACATCGCCCCCGACGGGGTCATCACCCTGCGGGGCGCCCCCTGGCGCGCCCGCACCAACCGGGCGACGCCCATCCGCAAGGGCGAGCGGGCCCGGGTCGTGGCCATCGAGGGGCTCGTGCTGGAGGTCGAGCCCGAGGAGGGCGGCGCCCGGGACCATCGGGAGCGCGCCCGCTCCCGGCAGTAGCCACGGCGCCGGACCGCCCCTCCTTCCCCATTCGCGCCGTCGCCATTTCGACCCACCCGCGCCGGCCGTCATAGCGCTGAAGGTTCCGGTTACCGCCTGTTCACAAGCGCCTGACCTGGGACATCGCCGGGTCTATCCGGCCGCCGCGCCCCAAACTGCCCCTTGTCCGGTTCCTTCCGACGGCGTTATCGTCCGCCGGAGGAAGGGGGGGTATGTCTGTGAGTGCACAGCGCGTTGAAGAAGATTGGCAGATGCGCGCCGCGTGTCGCGGCCCGCAGGCCGCCGTGTTCTTCCCGCCGTCGCACTTCGAGCGCAAGAGCGAGAAGCTGCGTCGGGAGGAGCAAGCCAAGGCCATCTGCGCCACGTGTTCGGTGCGCGAGCCGTGCCTCGAGTACGCGCTCCGCATCCGTGAGCCTCACGGGATCTGGGGGGGCCTGAGCGAGGCAGAGCGCCGAGCAGCCTTGGCGGCACAGCAGAACTGACACGTCAGCGCGACGCACGGCCGGCGCGGCGCCGTCCCCGGAGGGGGAGGGCGCCGCGCCGGCCGCGTCTCGGGCCGGTCCCGGCCGCCACGCTCGCCGCCCACCACGGTGGCACCGGCCGGGCCCCGGGAGGGGCGCGCGGCGGCACCCTCGGGTCCGCACGGCCCGGTGCGGACCGGCCGGCGACCTTGGCGTGGCCGGAGCGCTGCGCCGATCCTCTGCGGTGCCACCGCTCTCCGAGCCGGCGGCACCGCCTGGCCCCCCGTGGTCGGCGCCACGCTCCAGCCACGCCGTACGAGGATCCCCTCCCCCGTCGGTGGCGGCATCGTAACCATCGGGACGTCGGATGTGAAGAGGGTCACGTCACGGCGTGCGTCCGCCCAGGCGAGGCGCGTGGGCAGGCCACCGGCGGGGCGGGCCGGCGGTAGGCTGGGGGCCCAGCGGCTCCCGGTTCACCCGACCGTCCGCCGCCGTCCCGCATGGCACTCCTGCTGTTCCTCGTCTTCGTCGTCGCCCCGCTCGCCGAGCTGGCCGTGCTCATCCAGGTGGGCGCCGCGATCGGGGTGCTGAACACCATCGGCCTCCTGGTCCTGGTGTCGCTGGTGGGCGCGTGGCTCGCCAAGCGGGAGGGGCTCGGCGTCCTCCGCCGCATCCAGGCGACGATCGCCCGGGGCGAGCTGCCCAGCAGGGAGGTCGCCGACGGCGCCCTGATCCTGCTGGCCGGGGCGCTGATGATCGCACCCGGGTTCATCAGCGACGCGCTCGCCGTCGTCCTGCTGCTGCCCCCGACCCGGGCCCTCGTGCGGGCGCCGCTCGTGCGCTGGGCCGTGGGCCGCGGGCGGGTCACCGTCGTCCGGGGCGCCCGGTGGGGCGGCGCGGAGGTGTGGGACGTCGAGAGCTGGGAGGAGCCGGCGCGACCCTCGCTGCGCCACGAGCTCGGAGAGGCCCATGACTGACGCCTCTGCGGACGACCAGCCGAAGCCCATCGTCTACGGGGTGGCGAGCGCGCTGTCACCGATGGTGCGGCGCATCGTCGCCAACAACCCCGGCCTCATGACCGGGCCCGGCACCAACACCTACCTGGTCGGCATCGACGAGATCGCCGTCATCGACCCCGGCCCGGCCGACGACGCCCACCTCGACGCCATCGCCGGCTGCGGCGGCGACCGCATCCGCTGGATCCTGCTGACCCACACCCACGAGGACCACTCGCCCGGCGCGACCGGCCTCCGCAAGCGGACGGGCGCCCCGGTGCTCGGGTTCGGGCCCGGGCACGGCAAGGGCAAGGTCCGGCTCGACGGCACGCTGGCCGACGGCGACGTCATCGAGGCGACCGAGTTCCACCTCACCGCCATCCACACGCCGGGCCACGCGTCCAACCACCTCTGCTACCTCCTCAACGAGGAGCGCACCCTGTTCACCGGCGACCACCTCATGCAGGGATCGACGGTGGTCATCAGCCCACCGGACGGCGACATGGCCGCCTACCTGGCGTCGCTCGAGCGCGTCAAGGCCATCCGGCCCCGCCTGCGGGCCATCGCGCCCGGCCACGGCCACGTGATCACCGACCCGATCGCCGCCATCGACGAGGTCGTCGAGCACCGGCTGGCCCGCGAGGCGCAGGTCCTCGAGGAGCTGCGGTCGCGGGGCACCGCCACCATCGCCGAGCTCGTCGAGGCCATCTACACCGACGTCCCCGCCGAGCTGCACCCCATGGCCCGCCGCACCGTCTGGGCGCACCTGCGCAAGCTGGCCACGGAGGGCGCGGTGACCGGCGAGCGGCTCGACGGCAAGTGGTCGGCCGCCTGACCGCTTCTCTAGGGTGCGGGCAGTGGTGAGTGGGAGGAGCGCGGCCGACGACGCGCGGACCGGTGGCTACACCGTCGACGAGGTGGCGCGCCTGACCGGCGCCACCGTCCGCACGATCCGCTGGTACCAGTCCGAGGGGCTGCTGCCGCCCCCCCGCCGGTCGGGCCGGGTCGCCGTCTACGACGACGAGCACGTGGCCCGCCTGGAGGCCATCCGCGACCTGCAGGCCCACGGGCTGACGCTCACCGCCATCCGCCGCCTGCTCGACCAGGCGCCGGGCCACGCGGCCAGCACGGCCCTCGCCTTCGTCAAGGCGGCGGTCGCCCAGACCGCCGACGAGGGCACCGAGACCATCTCCGCCGAGGAGGGCGCGGCCCGCCTCGGCATGGCGGTCGACGAGGTCGACCCCGAGCTCGTCGAGCGGATGGGGATGGCCCGCGTGCTCGAGGACGGGCGCTGGCAGGTCCTCGTGCCGTCGGCCTTCGAGGCCGCGGCCGAGCTCGCCCGGGCCGGCGTGCCCGCCGACAAGCGGGTCGAGGTCGGCCAGGCGCTGCACGAGCACGCGCAGGCCATGGCCCGGGCGGTCGTCGACCTGTTCGTCGAGCACCTGTGGCGGCCCTCCGACCACCACGCCGACGATCCCGAGGCCTGGACGGCCCTGACCGAGGCCGTCGAGCGCCTGCGGCCGCTGGCGACCGCGACGGTGGCCAGCTTCTTCGGCGTGGCGCTGGCCCGGGAGGCCGAGGCCGCCGCCGAGCGCGCCCTCGCCTCGCCCTCGTCCTGAGCCCGGCGAGCGCGCGGGAGCGGCGCCGCCGGGGCTCAGGTGCCGGCGCCGCGGATCTCGAGCGCGGTCTCCGCGGCGGCGAGGATGCGAGCGCTGCACCCGGCCATCGCCGCCGGGGGCACGGCCTCCTCGACGATGCGGGCGGCGATGGCCCGGAAGGCCTCGGCCGCCGGCCCCTCGCCCAGCACGACCGGGCTGCCCTCGTCGCCGCCGGCCGACACGGACGGCTCGAGCGGCACCTGCCCGAGCAGGGGGACGCCGGCGTCCTCGGCCAGCTGGCGACCGCCGCCCTCGCCGAAGAGGGCGTAGCTCTCGCCGTGGTCGCACCGGAACGCGCTCATGTTCTCGATGACGCCGGCCACCCGCAGGTAGCTCTTGCGGGCCATGCCCACGGCCCGGATCGCGACCTTCTGGGCGGCGCGGGCGGGCGTCGTCACGACCACGACGTCGGCCCGGGGCACGAGCCGGGCGACGCCCATCTGCACGTCGCCGGTGCCCGGGGGCATGTCGACCAGCAGGTAGTCGAGGTCGTCGCCCCAGCGGACGTCCTGCAGGAAGTGCTGGACGCCCCGGTTGAGCATGAGGCCCCGCCACATCAGCGCGGTCTCCTCGTCGTCGACGAGCAGGCCCATCGACACGACCCGCAGGACCCCGTCGCCGAGCGGCCGCTCGATCGGCACGATCTGCTTGCGACCGTCCTCGACGGTGCCGGCCAGCCGGCCCTCGACCCCGAGCATGCGGGGGACGGAGAAGCCCCAGATGTCGGCGTCGAGCACGCCGACGGTCAGGCCCCGGGCGGCCAGGGCGGCGGCGAGGTTCACGGTGACCGACGACTTGCCGACGCCACCCTTGCCCGACGCGATGAGGACGACCTTGGCCGACAGCGGCACCGAGGTCTGCTCCGGTCGCTGCGCCGCCTTGAGGCGGGCGGTGGCCATGGCGGCCGAGCGCTCCTCGGGGGTCATCTCGCCCCAGTGCAGGCGCACCTCGGTGACCCCGGGGAGGGACTCGAGCCGGGCGACGACGTCCTTCTTGATCTGCGCCCGCAGCGGGCACCCGGCGGTGGTCAGCGCGACCGTGACGTCGACGGCGCCGTCGGGGCGCACCTCGGCCGAGCGGACCATGCCGAGCTCGACGATGTCGCTGCCCAGCTCCGGGTCGACGACGCCGCGGAGGACGCCCATGACGTCCTGCGACGTCGGCAGCGACCGGTTCACATCCACGGGGCCGGATTCTACCGGCGGAGGCCGGGGAAACCGGGAGCCGGGGTAGACTCCCCGGACGTGACCGAGGTCGCTCGGAACGCGCCCGCCACGCCGCGGCTCGACGTGCTGAAGGCGCTCGGCGACAACACGCGGTACGCGATCTACCTCGAGCTCGCCCGGTCACCCCGCCCGCTGGCCACGGCCGAGGTGGCGGAGACGCTCGGGCTGCACCCGAACACGGTCCGACCCCACCTCGAGCGCATGCGCGAGGTCGGGCTGCTCACCATCGAGACCGACGCCCGCGGCACCGTCGGCCGCCCCCAGCACCTCTACTCGCTGGCCCCCGACGCGCCGTCCCTCGGCCTCGAGCCGGCCACGTTCCCGGTGCTCGCCCGCATGCTCCTGCGGGTGGCGGCCACCGCCGAGCTCGGCCGCGACGAGGTCGTCGAGGCGGGCCGGGAGCAGGGCGAGGCCGACGCCGCGACGATGACGCCGCCGGACGGCGTGCCCCCGGCGGCCGCCTGCCTGGAGGCGCTCCTGGCACGCCTCGACGCCCTGGGCTTCGACCCGGCGGTCGCCGGCGACGACGAGACGGCCACCGTCGCGTTCACCCACTGCCCGTTCCGCGAGCTGGCCGAGGCGCAGCCCGACATCGTCTGCGCGCTCCACGAGGGCCTGGTCGAGGGCATCGTCGACACGCTGGGTGGCGCGGCCGTCGAGGCGTTCCACCCGCTCACCCACCCGTCGGCCTGCCAGGTGCAGCTCGCGCTGTCACGCTGAGCGCGACATGTCGCCGCCGACGGCGGCGCCCCGGTACCCTGGTGCCGTTCCCGGGAACGTCCGGTTTCCACGCCAGACCGGAGGAGGCTCCAGAGACGTGATCGCGCTCACCCCGGCCGCAACCGAGAAGGTCCGCTCCCTCATGGAGCAGGAGGGGGCCGAGGACCTCGCGCTGCGTGTGGCCGTGCGCCCGGGCGGTTGCTCCGGGTTCAGCTACGAGATGTTCTTCGACACCGACGTGTCGGACGAGGACAAGACGGCCGAGTACGACGGCGTGAAGGTCGTCGTCGACCCGTCGAGCGCCATGCTCCTCGAGGGCGCGACCCTCGACTACAAGGACGGCCTCCAGGGCGCGGGGTTCGCCATCGACAACCCCAACGCCCAGCGCACGTGCGGGTGCGGCCAGAGCTTCAGCTGACGACGACGCGCTGAGCCGTCCGGGCCGGCGCAGCTGGGGAGCTGGTGAGGCGACGATCGAGACGAGGGCGCGACGCGCCGGGGCCCGCCGCCGACGGGTCCGGCGGTCGCGCCGGCCGCTCCCGGTCGCGGCGCGACCGGGGCGGACCCGTCGACCCGGCGCCCCCGCGCCCGGCCGGCCCCGCCGCCCACGGACCACCGCGGGGCACCGGGACGACCCGCCCGCCCGGGCGGCGGGCACCCGGCGCCTACCGCGAGACCCGGGCGTACGGCCCGGGCGTCGGCGCGCCCGCCCGCGACCGCGGCGCGTACGGCCGGATCGGCCCCGAGGCCGGCGGCGCGCCCCCGCGGTCCGAGGCCTACAGCGGCGCCGCCGCGGGCCGACCCGACCGCCTGCACGGCCGCCTCGCCGACCCGGTGGGGCGGATGCCCGACCGGCCCCGCCGCTCGTCGCCGGCCCACCTCGCCCCCCGCTACGACCGCCGGCGCCTCGGCGCGCTGGTGCTCGTCGCCGCCCTCGTCCTCGGCTGCGCCGCCGCCGCCCACCAGGTGGTCCAGCTCGTCCGGGACGACGCCGACACGTCCGACGACCTGGCCGGGGCGCCCGACGAGCCGCTCGTCGTCGGCACCACGACGACCGCCCCGGCCGCCCCCGAGCAGGCCGCACCGGCCTCCGGCTTCCCGACCCCGGGCCTGCTGACGTTCCGGGGCAGCCCCACCCGCAGCTACCACGGGGAGGGGCCCGTCCCCACCGACCCCCGGGTGCTGTGGACCTACCCGGCCGACGGCGAGGGGATGTGCGCCGAGTCCGCCGTCGGCGACGAGGTGAAGGTGTGGTGCGGCAGCGGCTGGACCGGCCAGCCGGCGGTCTTCGAGCGCGACGGCCGCACCTGGGTCGTGTTCGGCGCCTACGACCGCATGGTCCACTTCGTCGACTACGAGACCGGCGAGGACATCCTCCCGCCCTTCGAGACCGGCGACATCATCAAGGGCTCGGTCACCGTCGACCCCGACGGGCTGCCGCTCGTCTACACGGGCAGCCGGGACAACAAGCTGCGGGTCATCGCCATCGACCGCCCCGAGCCGACCGAGCTGTGGTCGCTCGACGCCCGGGACGTCAGCCCCACGATGTGGAACGACGACTGGGACGGCTCGCCGCTCGTGCTCGGCGACTACCTCTACGAGGGCGGCGAGAACTCGCAGTTCCACATCGTCAAGCTGAACCGGTCCATCGGCGACGACGGGCTCGTCCAGGTGGCGCCGGAGCTCGTGTTCAACACGCCGGGGTGGGACGAGGAGCTGCTGGCGGCGCTGGAGACCCGGCGGAACGACGTGTCGATCGAGAACTCCGTCGCCTACCACGACGGCGTCGTCTACTTCGCCAACTCCGGCGGCCTGGTCCAGGGCTGGGACGTGTCGGGCATCGCCGAGGGCGTGGCGCCGACCCGGGTGCTGCGGTTCTGGGCCGGCGACGACATCGACGCCTCGATCGTCGTCGACGAGGAGGGCTACCTCTACGTCGCGGTCGAGAACGAGCGGGGCAACAGCCGGTCCGCCGAGGTCGGGCAGCTGCTCAAGCTCGACCCCCGCTCGCCCGACGACCCGCTCGTGTGGTCGGTGCACGACAGCGGTGGCTTCTGGGCGACCCCGGCGCTGCACCGCGACATCGTCATCGCCGCCTCCGACGGCGGCACCGTCTACGGCGTCGACCGGGAGACGGGCGAGGTCCGCTGGACCTTCCAGCTCCCGCCGCCCACCTGGCAGTCGGCCGTCGTCGTCGACGACACGCTGGTCCAGGGCGACTGCCAGGGCGGGCTGCACGCCTACGACGTCTCCGACACGACCGTCGCCCCGCCCGAGCTGTGGCGCGTCGACCTCGAGGGCTGCATCGAGTCGACGCCCGCCCTGTGGCACGGGCGGATCTTCGTCGGCACGCGGGGCGGGCTCTTCTACGCCATCGGCGACGCCTGACCGCCGCCCGTCCCCGGGCGGGGGCCGCCGCGGGTGGCCCTATCCTCGCCCCGTGACCGCGCCGACCCCTCCCAACCGCCCCCCGCTCACCTTCACCGTCGACGGCCGGTCGGTCGAGGTCCCCGACGACGGCTCCAGCCTGCTCGGGGTCCTGCGCGACCGCCTCGGGATCCGCTCGGCCAAGGACGGCTGCAGCCCCCAGGGCCAGTGCGGCTGCTGCACCGTGCTGGTCGACGGCCAGCCCCGGGTGGCCTGCGTGACGCCCGCCCGCCGGGTGCGGGGCCGCACGATCACCACGCTCGACGGCCTGCCCGAGGACGAGCGCCGGTCGTGGGCCGAGGCGTTCTGCGCCACCGGCGCGAGCCAGTGCGGCTTCTGCACGCCGGGGATCGTCGTCCGGCTGTCCGGCCTCGCCGCCAAGGGCACCGCGGCCGACGACACGGCGGCGGTCGAGCAGGCGCTGCTGGCCCACCTCTGCCGTTGCACCGGCTGGCGCACCATCCTCGAGGCCTGGGCGGCCCACGTCGGCGGGCGCGCCGCCGGCGACCCCGACCGCGACCTCGAGGCCGCGGCGCGGCGGGCGACGATCGAGGGGCGGACGCCCCAAGCGGTGTCCCCCGAGGTGGCGCTCGGCCACGGCGGCTTCGCCGACGACGGCGCCCCCGACGGCGCCCTGGTCGCCGTGCCCGACGGCGCCGGGGGGTGGTCGGTCGGCGAGACCCTGGCCGAGGCCCGGGCGGCCGCCGGGAAGGTGCAGGGCCGCCGGACCACCGTCGAGGTGCGCCACCCGCTCGAGCCGCCGCCGGGCGACTGGGCGGCGACGCTGGTGACGACCTGGGTCGAGCCCGGCTACCTCGAGCTGGACGCGTCGTGGTGCGAGCCGGGCGGCGAGCCGGCCTCCCCGCTCGGCAACGGCGGGGCGTTCGGCGGGAAGCTCTCGACGGTCGTCACGACGGCGGCCCGGGAGCTGGCCGACCGGCACGGCCGGCCGGTGCGGGTCCTGCTCGCCCGCGAGGACGCGGTCCGGATGGGCCCGAAGCGCCCGCCGGTGGCCGGCGGGATGCGGGCCGACGGCTCCGGCGTGCTGCGGGTCGTCGCCACCCCGGGGATCGGCGAGGTCGTGGCCCGGGTGGCGCCCCGGCTGCACGTCGAGCAGGTCGAGGTGCCCGGGCCCGCCACGTCGCTCGACCTCCGGGCGGCCGGGTGGGCCGAGGCCCTCGTGCTCGCCGCCGGCGCCGGCGCCGTGCTCGACGAGGGGGCGGACGCCCCCGGCGTCCTGGCCGTGGAGCGGGAGGCCGGGGCGGACGGGGCGGGGCGGGGCGCGGTGGCGCTGCGCTCGCCCGACGGCGCGGTGGCCCGGGCCGAGGTCGTGACCGGCGACGACCCGCGGGTCGCGGTCGAGGTGTCGTGCGGCGAGGTGCTCGACGAGGTGGTGCTGCGCTCCTACTGCATCGGCGCCGCCCACATGGCGCTCGGCTGGGTGACGAGCGAGGGCCTGGCGGTCGACGACGAGGGCCGCGTCCACGACCTGACCATCCGCAGCTTCGGCATCCTGCGGGCGGTCGACATGCCCCCGGTGGAGGTGGCGCTCGACCGGGCGGCCTCGGGCCCGCCGGTCAACGGCTCGGACGCGGTGTTCGCCGCGGTGGCCGCGGCCGCGTGGCTGGCCCAGGGCGCGCCGCCCGCCTGGCCGACCGGCGTCCGGCTGCGCTGACGGCCGCACCGGGGCGGGCGCGCCCGCCCCGGCCCGCCGCGCCGCGGGCTACCGTCGAGCCGATGTCCACGCCTGCGAAGCCCGTCGGTCCCTACACGCCCGTCGTCCGCGCCGGGGGGTGGCTCGTGGTGTCCGGCCAGGTCGGCATCGCCGACGGCCGGCTCGTGCCGGGCGGCACGGCGGCCGAGACCCGCCAGGCGCTCGCCAACCTCGAGGCCCAGCTGGCCACCGAGGGCGCCTCGCTCACCGACGTCGTGAAGACCACCGTCTTCCTCCGCCACATGAGCGACTACGCGGTCATGAACGAGGTGTACACCGAGGTCTTCGGCGACCACCGGCCGGCCCGCTCGGCCATCGGCGTGGCCGAGCTCCCGCTCGGCGCGCTGGTCGAAGTGGAGGCCTGGGCGTGGGTCGGGGGATGATGGGCCCATGCTCGGCGCTGTCCTGATCGTCATCGCGCTCGTCGTCGTCATCCCGGTCGCCGTCCTCGTCACCACGCCGATCATCGCCGCCGTCCTCGGCTGGTCGCTGAAGGCCGACGCCGAGCGCCGCCACGAGGGCAGCGAGCTGATCGCGCTCAACCGCTGAGCGCCCCGCGGCCGCCGGCAGGGGCGGCCGGGGCTACGGGGTCCAGCGCGCCTGGCCGAAGCGGTAGCCGACGGAGCGCACGGTCTGGATCAGGCTGGCGTGCTCCTCGCCGAGCTTGGCCCGCAGGCGGCGGATGTGGACGTCGACCGTCCGGGCGCCGCCGAAGTACTCGTAGCCCCACACCCGGCTGAGCAGGACCTCGCGGGTGAACACCCGACCGGGGTGGGCGGCGAGGAACTTCAGCAGCTCGTACTCCATGTAGGTGAGGTCGAGCGGCTGGCCGTCGATGGCCGCCTGGTAGGTCTCCAGGTTGAGCACCAGGGGGCCGTACTCGACGAGCTCGGGGCGCGTGCCCCGCCCGCTCCGCCAGAACAGGTGCTTCAGCCGGGCCTCCAGCTCCAGCGGCTGGAACGGGTACAGGCAGAAGTCGTCGAACAGGTCCTCGCGCAGCTCCAGGTCGCCCAGCTGCGCACCGGACACCAACAGGAGCAGGGGTTCGAGGGGCGTGTCGCGCTTGCGCACCGCCCGGCACAGCCGGAAGGCGCTCTCGGGCTCCTGGACGGCGACGACGACCGCCCCCGACCAGCCGTCGGCCGGCTCGTCGCGCGCCGCCGCCCGCTCGTCGGCGACGGCCTTCCACGGGTAGCCGGCGAGGTCGAGGGCCTGGGCGAGCTCCGGCGGGGCGGGGTCCGGGTGGATCAGCAGCGGTTCCATCGGGTGCCGCTCGCGCGCGTCGGGCTCAGAGGCGCGGGAGGTAGCGCTCGAGCTCGAAGGTCGTCACGTGCGTCTTGTACTCCATCCACTCCTGCCGCTTGTTGCGGATGAACCACTCGAAGACGTGCTCGCCGAGCGCCTCGGCCACCAGCTCGGAGCGCTCCATCTCGTCGAGCGCGTCCGACAGCGACTGCGGCAGCGTGTCGATGCCCTCGGCGATGCGCTCGGCCTCGGTCAGCTCGTAGAGGTTGACGACGGTCTCGTCGGCCAGCTCGTAGCCCTTCTCGATGCCCCGCAGGCCCGCGGCGAGGATGACCGAGAACGCCAGGTAGGGGTTGCAGGCCGGGTCGGGCGCCCGGTACTCGAGGCGGGCGCTCTCGGCCTTGCCCTTCTTGATCGGCGGCACGTTGACGATGACCGACCGGTTGTTGCGGGCCCACGACGTGTAGATCGGCGCCTCGTAGCCGACCACCAGCCGCTTGTAGGAGTTCACCCACTGGTTGGTCACCGCGGTGATCTCCCGCGCGTGGTGCAGCAGGCCGGCGATGAACCCGCGGGCGACCTCGGACAGGCTGTACTCGTCGTCCGGGTCGTAGAAGGCGTTGGTGTCGCCCTCGAACAGCGACACGTGCGTGTGCATCCCCGAGCCCTGCACACCGGTGAGCGGCTTGGGCATGAAGGTGGCGTGCACGCCGGCCTCCAGCGCGACCTCCTTCACGACGAGGCGGAAGGTCATGACGCTGTCGGCCATCGTCAGCGCGTCGGTGTAGCGCAGGTCGATCTCGTGCTGGCTGGGCGCGTCCTCGTGGTGGCTGTACTCGACCGGGATGCCCAGGGCCTCGAGGGTGTGGATGGTCCGCTGGCGCAGGTCGGTCGCCACGTCGGCCGTCGTCAGGTCGAAGTACGACGCCTGGTCGAGAGGCTCGGGGCGCTTCGACGGGTCGCCGTCCGCGAAGTAGAAGAACTCCATCTCGGGGGCGACGTAGAAGCTGAAGCCCTTCTCGCGCGCCTTCTCGAGGTTGCGGCGAAGGACCTGGCGGGGGTCGCCCTCGAACGGGCTGCCGTCGAGGTTGATGATGTCGCAGAACACCCGGGCCGACGTGCCGACGCCGTCGGCCCAGGGCAGGATCTCGAAGCTGTTCGGGTCGGGGCGGGCCAGGACGTCCGACTCCTGCACGCGGGAGTAGCCGTCGATCGACGAGCCGTCGAACCGCATGCCCTCCTCGAACGCGCCCTCGAGCTCGACCGGCGAGATGGCGAAGGACTTCAGCTGCCCCAGCACGTCCGTGAACCAGAGGCGGATCATCCGCACGCCGCGCTCCTCGACCGTGCGGAGGACGTAGTCTCGCTGGCGCTCCGAGCTCTCCATGGGGGGAATGGTGGGGCCGCCCCGGGCGGCGCCGCAACCAGGGCCTCGTCGGTTCACAGTCCGTTCACACATGGGCAACAGGTCGGAAACTGCCCGTTGCCAGCCTGCGGAGCCGTCACGCTGGACTCGCCGAACGGGAGGATCCACCCCCCATGACGTACAAGGCCGAATACATCTGGATCGACGGCACCGAGCCGACGGCCAAGCTGCGGTCGAAGACCAAGATCCTGCCGGACGGCGCGGAGATCCCGATCTGGGGGTTCGACGGCTCGAGCACCAACCAGGCCCCGGGTGACCGCTCCGACTGCGTGCTGCAGCCGGTGTTCACCTGCCCCGACCCGGTGCGGGGCGGCGACAACGTCCTCGTGCTGTGCGAGGTCCTCAACACCGACATGACCCCGCACCCCTCCAACACCCGGGCCCGGTGCGTCGAGATCGCCGAGCGCTACAAGGACCACGAGCCCATCTTCGGGATCGAGCAGGAGTACACGTTCTTCAAGGACGGCCGCCCGCTGGGCTTCCCGCCCGGCGGCTTCCCCGCCCCGCAGGGCGGCTACTACTGCGGCGTCGGCGCCGACGAGGTGTTCGGCCGCGACATCGTCGAGGCCCACCTCGACGCCTGCCTGGCCGCCGGCCTGCACATCTCGGGCATCAACGCCGAGGTGATGCCCGGCCAGTGGGAGTTCCAGGTCGGCCCGGTCGGCGTGCCGCAGGTCGCCGACGAGCTGTGGGTGGCCCGGTGGCTGCTCTACCGGATCGCCGAGGACTTCGGCATCTCGGCCACCCTCGACCCCAAGCCGGTGAAGGGCGACTGGAACGGCGCCGGCGCCCACACCAACTTCTCGACCAAGGCCATGCGCGAGAGCTACGACGCCGTCATCGCCGCCGCCGAAGCCCTCGGCAAGGACCCGCAGAAGCACATCGACGGCTACGGGGCCGACATCCAGCACCGCCTCACCGGCATGCACGAGACGGCCCCGTGGGACACCTACAGCTACGGCGTCTCGAACCGCGGCGCCTCGGTCCGCATCCCCTGGCAGGTCGAGGTCGACCAGAAGGGCTACATCGAGGACCGCCGCCCGAACGCCAACTGCGACCCCTACGTCGTCACCCGGCTGCTGGTCGAGACGATCTGCTCGGCCGAGCAGCAGCAGTGAGCCAACGGCTCTCCTCGCGGGGGGAACCGCGGCCGGGGCGCCCGTGCGGGCGCCCCGGTGGCGCGGACGGGCACCGGGCCGGCCCGCACCGACCGTCCCGGTGCGCCGACACCCCGCTTGTTAGCGTGCGAAGCCGATCGAGCACCTGAAGGGAGCAACGAGTGCAGGAGCGAACCCCCGACGAGGTCCTGGCACTGATCGCCGACGAGGGCATCGAGGTCGTCGACGTCCGGTTCTGCGACCTGCCGGGCCTGATGCAGCACTTCTCCGTCCCGGCGTCGCAGCTCACCCCCGAGGTGTTCGAGGAGGGCCTCGGGTTCGACGGCTCGTCGATCCGCGGCTTCCAGGAGATCCAGGAGTCGGACATGATCCTCATCCCCGACTCCAGCACGGCGTTCGTCGACCCGTTCCGGAGCCGCAAGACGCTGGCCATCCACGCCTACGTCCACGACCCGCTCACCGGCGAGCCCTACTCCCGCGACCCCCGCTACGTCGCTCGCAAGGCGGCCGAGCACCTGCGGTCGACCGGGATCGCGGACACCTGCTACATCGGCCCGGAGGCCGAGTTCTTCATCTTCGACGACGTGCGGTTCCACCAGGACCAGCACTCGGCCAGCTACTCGGTCGACTCGGTCGAGGGCGCGTGGAACACCGGCCGCGACGAGGGCCCGAACCTCGGCTACAAGATCCGGTACAAGGAGGGCTACTTCCCCCTCCCGCCGGCCGACCACTTCCAGGACCTGCGGACCGAGATGATGATGACGCTCGAGCAGGTCGGCATCGAGGTGGAGCTGCAGCACCACGAGGTCGGCACGGCCGGCCAGGCCGAGATCGACATCCGCTTCGACGAGCTGAGCCGCATGGCCGACAAGGTCATGCTGTTCAAGTACGTCGTGAAGAACGTGGCCCTGCAGTACGGCAAGACGGTCACGTTCATGCCCAAGCCGGTGTTCCAGGACAACGGCTCGGGCATGCACACGCACCAGTCGCTGTGGAAGGCGGGCGAGCCGCTGTTCTACGACGAGGCCGGCTACGCCGGGTTCTCCGACATCGGCCGCTGGTACATCGGCGGCCTGCTGGCCCACGCGCCGGCCGTCCTGGCGTTCACGAACCCGACGACCAACAGCTACAAGCGCCTGGTCCCGGGCTACGAGGCGCCGGTCAACCTCGTCTACAGCCAGCGGAACCGCTCGGCGGCGGTGCGCATCCCGCTCTACACGCAGAGCCCGAAGGCCAAGCGGCTCGAGTTCCGGTGCCCCGACCCGTCGTGCAACCCGTACCTGGCGTTCTCGGCGATGCTGATGGCCGGGCTCGACGGGATCAACAACCGGATCGAGCCGCCCGACCCGGTCGACAAGGACCTCTACGACCTGCCGCCCGAGGAGCTGGCGCAGGTGCCGCAGGTGCCGGGGTCGCTGGAGGCGGTGCTCGACGCGCTCGAGGAGGACAACGAGTTCCTCAAGGCCGGCGGGGTGTTCACCGACGACCTCATCGAGACGTGGATCTCGTACAAGCGGACCCACGAGGTCGACGAGATGCGCCTGCGGCCCCACCCGTGGGAGTTCGCGCTCTACTACGACATCTGAGCCGCCCCGTCGGGCGATCCGGCGTCGCCGGGTCGGCCGTGTGCGGCTGAGGGACGCCGGGGCGCGGGGTGGCCGGGCGCGCGAACTCGCGTGCCCGGCCACCCCGCGCTCGGGCAGGCTCGCGGTGCCCGTCCGTCACCAGTGGAGGCCTCCGGTGACCGCCCGCGTCCGCCACATCACCTTCGACTGCCGCGAGCCGTACCGCCTCGCCCGGTTCTGGGGTGAGGTGCTGGGGTTCGTCGACGACCCCGACAACCCCAACGCGCCCGACGACCCCGAGGCCCTGATCGTCGACCCCACCGGCCACCACCCGGGCCTGCTGTTCGTCCCGGTCCCCGAGCCGAAGACGGTGAAGAACCGGGTCCACCTCGACCTGCGGCCGGAGGTGTCCCGCGACGAGATGGTCGAGCGGGTGCTCGCCCTCGGGGGCACGGTCGTCGCCGACCGCCGGGCCGAGGACGGCTCCGGCTGGGTCGTCATGGCCGACCCGGAGGGCAACGAGCTGTGCGTCGAGCGGTCGGCCGCCGAGCGGGACGACGTGCCCGCCCCGATCGACACCGGCGTCCGGCCCTTCCCGCCGGTGCGCACGGCGGGCGAGCGGGAGCTGCTGACGAGCATGCTCGACTGGTACCGGGACGGCGTCGTCCGCAAGGTCGAGGGCCTGCGGCAGCACCACGCGGTCGCCCGGCCGCTGCGGTCGGAGACGTCGGTCGCCGGGATCGTGAAGCACCTCGCCCTGGTCGAGGACGGGTGGTTCAGCATCCGCTTCGCCGGCCGGGCGGGGCAGGAGCTGTGGCCGGACCTCGACGAGGACCGCGAGCCCGACTGGGACTTCCGTAGCGCCCGCGACGAGCCCCTCGCGCTCAACGTCGCCCGCTACCAGGAGGCGGTCGCCCGGTCCCGGGCCGTCACCGAGGCGCACGAGCTCGACGACGTCTGCGCCGACCCCCACCCCCGCGGCGAGTTCACGCTGCGCTTCGCGCTCGTCCACATGATCGAGGAGACGGCCCGCCACCTCGGCCACCTCGACATCCTCTGCGAGCACCTCGACGGCCGCACCGGGGAGTGAGCCCGCTCCACGTCGTCGTCTCCGGGCCGCCGGCCAGCGGCAAGTCGACCCTCGCCGCGCCGCTCGCCGCCGAGCTGGGGCTCCCGGTCGTTGGCGGCCGGGTCGTCGAGGTGTTCTGCCGCTGCGACCGCGACGTCACCGAGCGGCGGTTCCGGGCCCGGGCGGGCTCGTGCCACCCGGGGCACTTCGACGGCGCCCGCCCCTTCGACGAGCTGTGGGACGCCGACGTCACGCGACCCGTCGCCGGCGGGTGGCCGGTCCTGGAGGTGGACACCGCCCGGCCGGTCGACGTGGCCGCCCTGGCGGCGTCGATCGAGCGGCTGGGGCGCGACGCCGTGCCCGGCTGGGCCCCGGTCCGGGCCGCCGGTGTCACCGTCGGGGCCGGAGGCGGACGCAGCAGTGGTCGGGCTCCGGCTCCAGGCGGGCCTCCAGGCCGGGGTCGAGGTCGGCGACGGCGGCGCCGAGGAGGCCGAGGTTCATGCCGCACACGAGGTCGGTGTGGCGGCGGGCGAGGTCGTGGAACGGGCAGTTGCGCAGCACGACCGTGCCGTCGTCGCGGGCGACGGGCTCGTAGCCGATCTCCTCCAGCGCCCCGAGGATCGCCGAGCGGGGGGCGCGCCGCCCCGCCCGCTCGCGGACCCGCGCCGCCAACGCCCGGCCCTCGGCGGCGCAGACCTCCTCGAGCGCTGCGTCGACGTCGACGCCCTCGGCCCGGGCCCGGTCGACGGCGGCGGCGAGCAGTCGCCCGGCGAGCTCGTAGTCGCGGGGCGGGAGGGTGACCTCGAACTGGCGGGAGGCTCGACGGTAGAGCTTGGCGGGCCGCCCCGCGCCCGGGCCCTGGCGGCCGGTCAGCCGCCGGTAGTCGATCTCCAGCAGGCCGTCGGCGGCGAGGCGGTCGAGGTGGTGGGCGGCCGTACCCCGCTCGACGCCCACGGCCCGGGCGGCCTCGTCCCGGCTGACCCACCCCCCGGCGGCCACGACGTACTCGTACAGCGCCCGCCGCGAGCCGTCGCCGAGCGCGGCGAGGGCGCCCAGGTCGTCGCCTCGTGTCCGATCGGTCTGCTCGCTCACGGCTCCGGCCTTCTCGACGGCCGCCCGCCGGCCGGCAGGGCCGGCGCGGCACCGCTCACAGTCTAAAGCAAACGGCCCTTGACGAAACAACGGGCGCTCAGGCGAGCCGGAGCCAGACGCGCACGAGGTCGCGCAGGCGGTCGATGCCCACGTTCCGCTCCGCGCTCGTCCACACGACGTCGCCCCGCTCGAGGTCGCAGGCCGCGGCCAGGTCGCGCTTGCGCCGCTCCCGCTTCGAGGGCCGCACCTTGTCGTGCTTGGTGGCCACGACGGTGTGCGGCAGGCCCTGGGCCCGCAGCCAGGCGAGCAGCTGCCGGTCGAGGTCGGTCGGCCCCACCTCGCCGTCCACCAGGGCCATGACCATCGTCAGCGGCTCGCGCTCGAGCAGGTAGCCCTCGATCATCCGCTGCCAGCGGCCCCGCTCCGCCTTCGAGACCTTGGCGTAGCCGTAGCCCGGGCAGTCGACGAGCGTCGGCCCACCCGCCTCGCCGACGGCGTAGCAGTCGAGCAGCCGGGTGCGGCCCGGGGTCTTGGAGGTCCGGGCGAGGCCGCGGCGGTTGGCGAGGGCGTTGAGCAGCGACGACTTGCCGACGTTGGACCGCCCGACGACCGCCACCTCGGCCGGCGAGGCGGGCAGGCGGTCGACGGACTCGGCCGAGGTGACGAAGCGGAGGGCGAGGGGCGGGCTCATGGCGGCCACATTCTCGCCCGCGGCGACCCCCACCCACCGGCGACCGCCCTGGTCCCGGCGGCCACGGGGCGTCGGCGGGCCACATCGCAGCGCGCTCACCGGCGCGATGTGCTAGCCATTCGGCTCGGCGGGCGATCTTCTTGCCAATGCAGGGGGGATGCAAGATGTCAGATCGTCCAGAACCGACCCGCGCACGGGTCGGTCGAGCGCTGGCGGCCCTCGCCGTCGCGCTGTCGGCCGTCGCCGCGGCCTCGCTGCCCGCCGACGCCGCACCCGACGGGGGCGGGGGGCACGGCCACGACCGGGCCTGCGAGCGCCGGGCCAACAACACCTACGACAAGCTGCTCGAGTGCGTGGACGCCGAGGGGGTGTTCGAGCACCTCGAGGCGTTCCAGCAGATCGCGGACGACAACGGCGGCACCCGGGCGTCGGGCACGCCCGGCTACGACGCCTCGGCCGACTACGTCGCGAGCAAGCTGGAGCAGGCCGGCTACCAGGTGACGCGCCAGCGCTTCGAGTTCCCGTACTTCGAGGAGCTGGCCGACCCGGTGCTCGAGGTCGTCAGCCCCACGCCGGCGCTGCTGGAGACCGGCACGTTCGAGTTCTCCGGCTCGGGTGACGTCACCGGTCCCGTGGTCCCCGTCGACGTCAACCTCGACGGCGACCGGGCGTCGGACAGCGGCTGCGAGCCCGAGGACTTCGCCGGCCTCGACCTGAGCGGCGACGCCGACATCGCCCTCGTCCAGCGGGGCACCTGCGAGTTCGGCGTCAAGGCGCTCAACGCGCAGGAGGCCGGCGCCGAGGCGGTGGTCATCTTCAACCAGGGCAACGACCCCGGGCGCCTGGACCTGATCGTCGGCACGCTCGGCGAGCAGGCGGCCGGCGCCGTCACCATCCCGGTCGTCGGCGCGTCGTTCGACGACGGCGTGACGCTCAGCCAGCCGGGGACGATCGCGCACGTGGCGACCGAGACGTTCCTCGAGTTCCGCACGACCGAGAACGTCATCGCGGACAGCCCGTGGGGCGACCCCGACAACGTCGTGATGTCGGGCGCCCACCTCGACGGCGTCACCGCCGGCCCGGGCATCAACGACAACGGGTCGGGCTCGGCCGCGCTGCTCGAGGTGGCCCTGAACATGGCCAAGGTCCACGCGCCGAACAAGCTCCGCTTCGCCTGGTGGGGCGCCGAGGAGTCGGGCCTGATCGGCTCCTGGTACTACGTGGACAACCTGCCCCAGGACGAGCTCGACCGGATCGCCCTGTACATGAACTACGACATGGTCGGCTCGCCGAACTACATCCTCATGGTCTACGACGCCGACGAGTCGACCTTCGCGGCCGCCGACTTCGGCGTCGAGGTGCCCGAGGGCTCGACGGCCATCGAGGACGTCTACGAGTCGTTCTACACGTGGCTGGGCGTGCCGTACGACGACACGGCCTTCTCCGGCCGCAGCGACTACCAGGCGTTCATCCTCAACGGCATCCCGGCGAGCGGCCTGTTCACGGGCGCCGAGGAGACCAAGACGGCGGAGCAGGCGGCGATCTGGGGCGGCACGGCCGGCGACTGGCTCGACCCCTGCTACCACCAGGCCTGCGACACGATCGACAACGTCGACCGTGACGCGATCGAGGTCAACAGCGACGCCATGGCCTTCGCGGCGCTGACGTTCGCCTACAGCACCGAGGACGTCAACGGCGTGCCCGGCCGCCGGGTGCCCGGGCGTCCCTTCCCGCTGCCGGACCCCGCCGGGCCCGAGGGCACCTTCGGCGGCGGTGACGGCGGCGCCGGTCCCGCCCACGGGTCGCGCTGACCCGCGGCTCGGGCGACTGCGCAGCGGACGGGCCGGCCCCTCGGGGCCGGCCCGCTCGCGCCCGGCGGCTCAGGCCAGCGCGGCGCGCAGCGCGGCGCACGCCTCCTCGGTCGCCGCCTTGCCCTCGGGCACGAGGTCGCGCATGGCGAAGAAGCCGTGGATCACCCCGTCGTAGCGGGAGACGGTGACCGGCACGCCCAGCGCCTCCAGGCGGGCGCCGTAGGCCTCGCCCTCGTCGCGCAGGGGGTCGTACTCGGCGGTGACGACGAGCGCCGGCGGCACGGCCCGCACGACCTCGTCCGGCGCGTGGAGGGGCGAGCAGCGGGGGTCGGTGCGGTCGCCGTCGCCGACGTACTGCTGCCAGAACCACGCCATCGTCTCCCGGGTGAGGAAGTAGCCCTCGGCGTTCTCCTCGATCGACGGGTGGGACATCGAGCCGTCGGTGACCGGGTAGACGAGCAGCTGGAAGCGCAGCCGGGGCCCGCCGGCCGCCACCAGCTGCTGGCAGACGACGGCCGCCAGGTTGCCGCCCGCGGAGTCGCCGCCCACCGCGACCCGGCCCGGGTCGACGCCGAGCTCGGCGGCCTGCTCCACGACCCAGCGCACGGCGGCGACGGCGTCGTCGACCGCGGCGGGGAACGGGTGCTCCGGCGCCAGGCGGTAGTCGACCGAGACGACGGTCGCCCCGCTGCCCAGCGCGAGGTGCCGGGCGGTCCCGTCGTGGGTCTCGACGCTGCCGATGACCCAGCCGCCGCCGTGGAAGAAGACGAGCGCGGGCCGGGGGCCGGGCTCGTCGGTCGGCACGTAGACGCGCACCGGGATGTCGCCCGCCGGCCCCGGGGCCACCGTGTCGGTGACCCGGTGCACCTCGGGGCGGGACTCGGTGGCGCACAGCGCCGCGTAGGCGGCCCGCATGTCCTCCGGCGTGAGCGGCACACCGCCCTCGGGCTGCGCGGCGGCGATGAAGTCGAGGATGCTCTTGACCTCGGGCGTGACCGGCATCGTCCCTCCCAGCGACTGACGGGACCGTCATCATCGCGGCCGGCCGTGACGGCCGCCACACCCACCGCGGGGCGTGGGCGGCCCCTCAGCCGGTGCCGTAGAAGAGGCGCTCGACGACCCGCCGGGCCCGGCGGGTGCGGCGGCGGTGCTCCTCCCGCAGCTCGGTCGGGGTGGTGTCGAGCGAGCGGGCCAGGCGCAGCAGGTCGTGCGGCCGCGTCGGCAGGGAGTCGACCGCGGTCGGCGCCGAGCCGACGAGCCACCAGCGGTTCCTGGTCCGCTCGCAGAACCGGTAGGAGTCCCGGAGCACCGCGGCGTCCTCGGGCGAGACGACGCCCTGCTCCTCGAGCACGTCGAGGGCCTGCATGGTCGACGGGGCGCGGGTGCGGGTGCGCAGCTGCAGCAGCTGGACGGTCCACTCGACGTCCGCCAGCGCGCCCCGCCCGAGCTTGAGGTGGAAGCGGGGGTCCTCGCCGGGCGGGATCCGCTCGCGCTCGACCCGGGCCTTCATGCGCCGGATCTCCCGCTCGTGCACGGCCTCGAAGGGCCGCTCCCACACCGCCTCCTCGATGAGGGCCAGGAACCGCCGGCCCAGCTCGGGGTCGCCGGCCACCGGCCGGGCCCGGGTCAGCGCCTGGCGCTCCCAGGTCTGGGCCCAGCGGTCCAGGTAGGCGGCGTAGCCCTGCAGGCTGCGGGCGAGCGGGCCGTGGCGCCCCTCGGGGCGGAGGTCGGCGTCGACCTCGTAGATGCGCCGGGCCGGGGTGTCGCCCGCCAGGAAGCGCAGGACGCCCGCGGCCACCCGCAACCCCTCCTCGTGGTCGGCGGGGGAGGCGCCGTCGTGGACGAACAGCACGTCGAGGTCGCTGGCGTAGGACAGCTCGCCCCCGGCGAACCGGCCGAGCGCCACGACGGCGAACGGGACCTCGGGCTCGAGCTGGGCCAGGGCGATCTCGAGGCAGGCCTCGGCCTGGGCGGTGAGGTCGGCGGCCACGACCGGCACGTCGGCGTGGCCGAACACGTCGCGGGCGGCCACGCCCAGCAGGTGCCGGCCCCGCCACCGGCGCAGCGCCCGCTGCTTCTCCGCGATCGTCGGGCGCCAGTCGACCGTCGACGCGGCCGAGGCGATGAGCCCGGCGCGGTCGAGCGTCCGCAGCCGCGCCTCCTCGGCCAGCCGCTCGATCAGGTCGGGGTTGGCGACGAGGATGTCGCCGAGCAGCGCGCTGGTGCCGAGCAGCAGGCACAGCCGCTGGGCCACGTCGGGGCTGTCGCGGAAGGCCTGGGCGAGCGCCATCGAGCGCTGCTGCCCCGAGGCCAGCTTGCGCAGCCCGAGCAGGCCGAGGTCCGGGTCGGGCGAGGACGACAGCCAGTCGAGGACCAGCGGCATGAGCTGCTGCATCATCCGGGACGACCGGGTCAGGCCGCGGGTCAGCTCGCGCACCGCCTCCCGGGTGCGGGCCGCGTCGGTGAAGCCGAAGCTCGCCAGCGCCGAGGCGGCCGCCTCGGGCGACAGCCGCCCGGCCCCGGCCAGGCTGTCGAGCAGGGGCCGGAAGTAGAGCCGCTCGTGGACCGACCGCACGACGTTCCGCTGCCGGGCGAGGTCGCGGTCGAAGGCCTCGGTCGGGCCGGCCTCCCGCGTGCCCCGGTAGCCGAGGACCCGGGCGATCCGGCGCCGGTGCGCCCGGTCGGCGGGCACGGTGTGGGTCTGGCGCTCGTCCTCGATCTGCAGGGCGTGCTCGACCCGACGGAGGAACCGGTAGGCGTCGGCCAGCGCCACGGCGTCGTCGTGGGCGACGTAGCCGGCCGCGTCCATCTCGGCCAGGGCGACGAGCGTCGTCGGCGACCGCAGCTCGGGGTCGGCCCGCCCGTGCACCAGCTGCAGCGTCTGGACGGCGAACTCGATGTCCCGGATGCCGCCGGGGCCGCGCTTGATCTCCCGGTCGGCCACGCCCTCCCGCTGCACCTCGGCCTCGGCCCGGGCCTTGAGCGCCCGCAGCGAGCGCAGGTCGTCGGCGCCGAAGGGCCGCGCCCACAGCGCGGCCGCGGCCGCCTCGGCCCAGGCCGCCCCGACCTCGCGGTCGCCGGCCACCGGCCGCGCCTTCAGCAGGGCCTGGAACTCCCACGGCTGGGCCCAGCGCTGCCAGTAGGCCTGGTAGCTCGCCACCGTGCGGGTGAGGGCGCCGTCGCGGCCCTCGGGCCGCAGGTTGGCGTCGACCCGGTAGCAGCGGCGGGCGACGTCCATGACGGCCCGCGCCGCCCGGGCGTCGCCGCCGACGAACATCAGGTCGATGTCGCTGGCGTAGTTGAGCTCCCGCCCGCCCAGCTTCCCCATGCCGACGACGGCCAGGCCGGCGGCGCCGACCAGCGCCACGGCCCGGTCGAGCACGGTGGCGGCGACGTCGGACAGCGCCGCGGTCGTCTGCTCGAGGCTGCGCCGCCCGAGCAGGTCGACCGCCATGATCCGCAGGTGGGCCAGCCGCTTGGCCCGCGCGAGCGTCTCGACGTCGGGCGCCTCGGCGAGGAGCGCCAGGCCGCCGTGGGCCGCCCCGCCCTGGGCGTCGTCGAGGTCGGCCAGCACGTCGAGGGCGGCGGGATCGGTCTCGATCAGCCGCGTCGCGCTGCGGCTGGCGGCCACGACGGTCACGAAGGCCTCGGCCAGCGGGGGCGACGCCTCGATCCGGGCGACGACGTCGTCGCCCAGCCGGCCGAGCGCGGCCCGCACCGCGTCGGGGTGCGCGCTGCGGTCCACGAGCTCGGCCAGCTCCACGGGACGAGTCTGCCGCCTCCGTCGCGTCCCCGTCGGCACCCGGCCGTACCCTGGAGGGCCGTGGCCCGCATCCGCGTCGCGCTCTGCCAGATCAACACGACCGTCGGCGACCTCGACGGCAACGTCGAGCGCGTGCTGCGCGCCGCCCGGGAGGCCGAGGAGGCGGGCTGCGACCTGGCCGTCTTCCCCGAGCTGGCGCTGACCGGCTACCCGCCCGAGGACCTGCTGCTGAAGCCCGGCTTCGTCGCCGACAACCGGCGGGCGCTCGACCGGGTGGCGGCCGCGACCGGCGAGTGCGCCGTGGTCGTCGGGTTCGTCGACGCCGGCCGCGACCTCTACAACGCCGCCGCCGTCTGCGCCCGGGGCCGGGTGCACGCCGTCTACCACAAGCGCAACCTGCCCAACTACGCGGTCTTCGACGAACAGCGCTACTTCGCCCCCGGCCAGACCACCTCGCCGCTCGTCGAGGTGGCCGGCGTGCGGGTCGGCGTGTCCGTCTGCGAGGACGCCTTCAACCCCAGCGGGCCCATCGCCACCCAGGCCGACGGCGGGGCCGAGCTGGTGGTCAACATCAACGCCTCGCCGTACTACGCCAACCGCCTGGCCGAGCGCGAGCGCATGCTGGCCACCCGGGCGTCGGACGCCTCCTGCACGCTCGTCTACGTCAACCAGGTGGGCGGCCAGGACGAGCTGGTGTTCGACGGCGCCTCGATGGTGTTCGACACCCACGGCGAGCTGGTCGCCCGGGCCCGCCAGTTCGACGAGCAGGTGCTGGTGTGCGACATCGACGTCCAACCGGTGTTCCGCAAGCGGCTGCTCGACCCCCGGGGGCGGCGCACCGACGCGCCCCTGCCGGTCGTGACCATCTCGTCGGCGCCCCGGGTCGACGACCCCACCGACGTCCGGCGGCCCGCGGTGGCCCCCACCCTGCCCCCGGTGCGGGAGGTCTACGAGGCGCTGGTCCTCGGCACCCGCGACTACGTGCGCAAGAACGGCTTCACCGACGCGGTCGTCGGGCTGTCGGGCGGCATCGACTCGTCGCTGGTGGCGCTCATCGCCGTCGACGCCCTCGGCGCCGACCACGTCCACGGCGTGCTCATGCCGTCCCGCTACTCCAGCGAGCACTCGCTGACCGACGCCGAGAAGCTGGCCACCGAGCTGGGCATCGAGCACCGGGTCATCCCCATCGAGCCGGCGCACGCCGCCCTGCTCGACATGCTCGCCCCCAGCTTCGAGGGCCTCGAGCCCGACGTCACCGAGGAGAACCTGCAGTCGCGCATCCGCGGCGTGGTCCTCATGGCGCTGTCGAACAAGTTCCCGGGCTGGATCGTCCTGACGACCGGGAACAAGAGCGAGAGCGCCGTCGGCTACTCCACCCTCTACGGCGACACCGCCGGGGGGTTCGCCGTCATCAAGGACGTGCCCAAGACGCTCGTCTACGAGCTGTGCCGCGACCGCAACGCTCGGGCGGGCCGGGCGCTCGTGCCCGAGGAGGTGCTCACCAAGCCGCCCTCCGCCGAGCTGCGCCCCGGCCAGCTCGACGAGCAGTCGCTGCCGCCCTACGAGGTGCTCGACCCCATCCTCGAGGCCTACGTCGAGGACGACCGCACCCGGGCCGAGCTCGTCGGCATGGGGTTCGACCCGGCGCTCGTCGAGCGCGTCACCCGGATGGTCGACGCGGCGGAGTACAAGCGCCGCCAGACGCCGCCGGGCGTGCGGGTGACGCCCAAGGCCTTCGGCAAGGACCGCCGCGTGCCGATCACCAACCGCTACCGGGGTTGACGGCGACGCCCGCCGCGCCGCACGCGGGGCCCGGCGGATTGCCCCCGGCGCGGCCGCAGCGGCGAAGCTGGGGGCGTGAGCGCCGACATGCCCCCACCGCGACCCGACACCGCCCCGACCCCGGACGGGCCGGCGGTGACGATCCAGGCCGTGCTGTTCGACCTCACCGGCGTCCTCACCTCCTCGCCGTGGCCGGCGCTGGAGGCCTCGGCCGGCGGCGACCTGGAGCTGCTGACCGGCCCCTACCACGAGGACACCGACCACCCGTGGCACCGCCTGGAGCGGGGCGAGATCACGCTCGAGGAGTGGCTGCTCGCGGTCACCGCCCTGGCGGAGGAGCAGGGGCGGACGCTCGACCTGTCGCCCATGCGCACGCTGCTCGACGACCTCACCGTCCACGAGGACGTCGTCGAGCACGTCGCCGGGCTGCGGGCCGACGGCTACCGGACGGCGCTGGTCACCAACAACGTGCGGGAGGGCGCGTCGACCTGGCGGGCCAAGCTGCCGGTGGACGACCTGTTCGACGTCGTCGTCGACAGCTCGGCCGTGGGCATGCGCAAGCCCGACCCGGCGATCTTCACCCACACGCTCGACCTGCTCGGGGGCGTGGCGCCCGAGCGGGCCGTGTTCCTCGACGACGTCGAGAGCAACCTCGCGGGCGCCCGCCGGGCCGGCCTGCACACGATCCTCGTCGGCGACCCGCCGGCCGACGCTCTGCGGGCGCTCGATACGCTGCTGGGCCGCCGCGCCGGCACCGGCGTGTGACGCCGGCGTCCGGACCCGCCCCCGAGCCCCCGAGGACGCCCATGGCCGACATCGCCGAGACCATCGAGGAGAGCGGCCGCCGCATCGGCAGCCACGCCTGGGTCGAGGCGCGGCTGTTCGAGGTCGTCGGCCGGTGGTCGGGCACGGTGCCCGAGCCCCGCGCCCGGGTCCTGTTCGCCCGCCAGAGCCACCACCACGCCTGGCACGCCGAGATGTGGCACGACCTCCTGCCCGCGCTGCCGCACCTGCCGACCGACGAGCTCGTCGCCCCCACGGAGGGCGACGCGGCGCTGGTCGCGGCGCTCGAGGAGCCCGACGCGCCGGCCGGCGGGGACGGCGCCGGCGAGCAGGGCGAGGACGGCCGCCTGGCCACCCTGGGCCGGCTCACCGCGCTCTACCGGCGGGTGCTGCCCGAGCTCGCCGCCCGCTACGCCGACCACCTCGCCCGCACGACGCCCGTGACCGACGGCCCGACCATCCGCGTGCTCCGCCTGGTCACCGCCGACATCGAGGCGGACACGGCCGAGGGCGAGGCGCTGATCGAGGCCCTCGGCGGGCCCCACCCCCCGACCTGAGGCGCCGCTCCCGGCCCGGTCAGCCCGGCGAGGGATCGACCCCGAGCAGGCGACGCAGCGGCGCCCGCATGGGCGGCGGCGGGGCGTCGCGGCCGGTCGACCGCAGCACCCGGAGGACCGCCGCCAGCTCGGTCAGTCCCCGGAGGTCCGGGCGCGGGCGCGCGACCTCGCCCGCGAGGAGGCGCTCGGCGTCGGTCCCGGTCAGCTCGGTGGAGGACATCCCTACCCGTCGCGAACGTTCGCGGGGCCGCGCCGGATATGGGCACGCCGGAGGGGACCGCTGCCGCCGTGCGGCGGCCGGTCACACGAGGGCGACCTGGTTCTCGAGGTGGCGGCGCAGGGACGCCAGCGCCCGGTGCTGCAGCGCCTTGACCGCGCCCTCGCGCTTGCCGAGCAGACGGGCCACCTCCTCGACGGACAGGTCGGCGACCACCCGCAGCAGCACGACGTCGCGCTGGTCGGGCGACAGGACGCCGAGCAGCTCGCGCACGCTCTCGTGGGACAGGAGCGCGAAGGCGTCCTCCTCGACGTCGCCCCAGTCGGCGCTGGTGTCCTCGACGCCGACCTCACCCTGGAGCATCGGCTGGCGGCTGTTGCGCCGCCGGTCGTCGACCATCCGGTGGTGGGCGATCGTGAACAGCCACGACCTGAAGCTGCGGTCGTCGCCCTCGAACCCGCCCAGCTTGCGGTGGACCTGGGCGAAGACGTCGTTGGTCAGGCCGTCGGGGTCGCTGGCCCGGTGCCAGCGGAGGTACGAGGCGACCTGGCCGGCGAAGCGGCGGTAGAGGTGCTCGAAGGCGATCGGGCAGCCGGCCCGGGCGTCGTGGACGAGTGCGGTGACCGGGAGGTCGCGGCGGAAGCGGCTCGGCGACGTGGTCGCTTGGCTCCGTCGGTCGCTGGACTGCACGTGAGTCCTTCCCCCCGGATCTCCCAGGCCGTCGGCGGTCGGTGTCGTCGCTGCCGTCCCCGGCCGGTCACCTTAGCCAACGGCGACCGGCGACGCCGGGTGACCGTGGTCGCCGGGGTCGGGTCCGTCACCCGTCGTGGGCGTCGAGGTGGTCACTCTTGACCGCACCGGTATCCTTTGACGCGCCCAGGTTGCCCGGAGGTGACCTGGGGCACCGAGTCGACCGTGTCCGCTCCGGGAGCTGTTTCCGTCCCCGGGGTGACGCGGGGCTCCGCACGGACCGAGTCAGACGCGAGAAGGACGTTACGTTGCCCAAGGAGCGCGTCGAGCGCGACGAGGAAGATCTCGTCCGGCTGTACCTCACCGACATCGGCCAGTACCCGCTGCTGACCAAGGACGACGAGGTTCGCCTGGCGCAAGCCATCGAGGCCGGCAACGCCGCCCGTCGCGAGCTGGAGAGCAACAAGAACCTCTCCCCCGCTCGCAAGCGCGAGTTGCGCCGCGCGGCGCGCGAGGGCGAGAAGGCCGAGCGCACGTTCGTCCAGTCCAACCTGCGACTGGTCGTCTCGATCGCCAAGAAGTACCAGGCGTCGGGCCTTCCGCTCCTCGACCTCATCCAGGAGGGCAACCTCGGGCTCATGCACGCCGTCGAGAAGTTCGACTGGCGCAAGGGCTTCAAGTTCTCCACCTACGCCACGTGGTGGATCCGCCAGGCGATCACCCGCGGCATCGCCAACACGGGCCGGACCATCCGCCTGCCCGTGCACGCCGGTGACACGCTGGCGAGGCTGCAGAAGGCGAGGGCCCGGCTCGAGCTCAAGCTGGGCCGGCCGGCCACGCTGGCCGAGCTCGCCGCCGAGGTCGAGATGCCCGAGGACAAGGTGACCGAGGCGCTGCGCTTCGCCGCCGAGCCGCTCTCGCTGTCCGAGCCGCTGCGCGAGGACGGCGACGCCGAGCTCGGCGACGTCGTCGAGGACCGCTCGGCCGAGTCGCCCTTCGAGGTGGCCGCGACGGCCCTGCTGCCCGAGGAGATCAACCGGCTCCTCGCCCCGCTCGACGAGCGCGAGCGCGAGATCCTCAAGCTGCGCTTCGGCCTCGACCGGGGCGAGCCGCGGACGCTCGAGGAGGTGGGCGAGCACTTCAACCTCACCCGCGAGCGCATCCGCCAGATCGAGGCGCGGGCGATGTCGAAGCTGCGGCACCCGTCGTCCGACACCGGCGCCCGCGACCTGCTCGCGGTCTAGCCCGACCGGGCAACGGCACGTTCCCGGGGCGCCCCGCCGGGGGCGCCCCGTGTCGCGCCCGGGCCCGGGGCCCGGCCGGCCCGGTCAGCGCACGCCCGTGCGCTCGAGGATCTCGTCCAGCCGCAGCACGTCGCTGGTGGTGACGATGCCGACGAACCGGTCGTCGTTGTCGACGACCGCGAGGACGTCGGTGTCGCCCCGCTCCATCGCCTGCACGGCGTCGCGCACCAGCCAGGTCGGCCGGCCCCGGGTGAGGTCGGTCCGGGCGATCTCCCGCACCTCGGTGGTGGCCCACGCCTCGCGGCGGACGGCGACGACCTCGTCGAGGACCGCCATCCCCCGGTAGCGGTTGCCCTCGTCGACCACGGGCACCGCCCGCCGCCGCTGCCCGACGAGGTGCACGGTGAGGAACTCCTCGATCGTGGCGTCGGGCGGCACCGTGCGGACGTCGGTCGTCATGACCGCGGTGATGGGCAGCTCGAAGCGGCGCTCCAGGTGGCCGAGCCGGCCGGCCCGCTGGTACCGGGCCACCGAGTGCGAGTCGCCGACGAGCAGCTGCGACGCCGCCGTGGCGAGCAGCGCCGGCACGACGAAGGCCGGGCTGCCGGTCGTCTCGGCGACGAACACGACGCCGGCCAGCGGCGTGCGGTAGCCGGCGCCGAGGAAGGCCGCCATGCCGACGACCACGAGCAGGTCGATGTCGTCCATGCCCAGGGCGCTGGCCGCCACCCGGCCGGTCAGCGCGCCGGTGACCACCAGCGGGATGAACAGGCCGCCGACGCCGCCGGCGCCGTAGGTGGCCATGACCGCGGCGACCCGCACGAGGAGCAGGAGGACGACGAGCCACACGCCGTGCTCCGGGTCGGTCGCCCAGGCGATGGCGTCGTAGCCGGGGCCGAGCGACAGGGGCGCGTCGAGGGCCGCGTCGGACACCCAGGCCAGCAGCGCGAGCATCGCCCCGCCGACGGCCAGGCGGGTCAGCCACGGGACGGCGACGACCTGCTCGCTGCGCAGGTGGTTGATGGCGACGCTGAACAGGCGGGCGCCGAGGCCGCACAGGACGCCGATCAGCAGGGCGCCGCCGATCTCCCGCCACCCGAAGCCGAAGGTGCCCGCGACGGGCAGGAGCGGGTCGGTGCCCTTGACCGCCGCGAAGGTCAGGTAGCTCGTCGCCGCGGCCACCATCGCCGGCAGGACGTTGCGGCGGGCCACGTCGGCCCGGTACGGGACCTCGATGGCGAAGAGCGCGCCCGCGGCCGGCGCCTTGAACACCGCGGCGACGCCGGCGGCCGCCCCGGCGACGAGCAGCAGCTTGGCGTCCTCGCGGGAGAAGAACCGGCTGAAGCGGCGCTGCAGACCGGCACCGACGACGGAGCCGGCGTAGATGGACGGGCCCTCGAGGCCCAGCGCACCGCCGTAGCCGATCGTGCCGATGCTGGCGAGCACGCGGGCGACGGCGGGGCGGGGGTCGATGCGGTGATCGGCCTGCTCGTGGAAGGCGCGGATGTACTCATCGGACGTCGTCGGGCTCGCGCCGTCGCCGATCCACCGCAGGCACACGCCCGCGACGAGCAGGCCGAGGGTCGGGGCCAGCGCCTGGAGGGCGAGGGGCTGGTCGGCGACCGCCGCGAAGAGCCACTCGACGGTGGCGTGCTCGATGGCCAGGACGACCGCGCCGACGAGGACGCCGGTCACCGCCGCGAGCAGCAGCGTCTGGTTGGTGCGACGCCCGATGACCCGCGCCTCGGACTGCCGACGGGTGGACAGCAGCGGACGAGACGCGAGCATGAGCGCAGACATTACGTCGCCGGTGGCGGGCCGCCGGAAGCGGGGGAGGGCGGCCCGGGCCCGTCCGGACGGGGTCGCCGTGACCCCCGGGCCGGCCGCGCCGGCGTCACGAGATCGCGTCGAACGCGGCCGCCGGGACCGCTACGATCGCCGCCATGAAGAAGCTGCTGCTGCTCGTCGTGATCGCTGCCCTGGCCACCATCGCCACGAAGAAGGTGCGCTCGGCCTGACGTTCGGGACGGCCCTCCCCGCTCCCCCGGTGCCACGCCGCGGGGGTGGTGAGGGCCGTCGCCGTTCCCACGCCCAGCGCGCCAGCACCCCCACGCCCACGGCGGCCAGCAGCGCGCCGCCGCCCACGGCGGCGTGGCGGGGTGCCGGCATGGGGACGCGCTCCCGCAGGGGAACCCGGCGGGTGAAGCGCCGGACCTCCCAGCCGCGCCGGCGAGCGGTGCGCAGCAGCTCGCGGTCGGGGTTGACCGCGACCGGGTGCCCGACCGCCTCCAGCATCGGGAGGTCGGTGGCCGAGTCGCTGTAGGCGTACGACGCCGCCAGGTCGATGCCGTCGCGGGCGGCGACGGCCTCGATGGCCTCGCGCTTGTGGGGCCCGTAGCAGTAGAGCTCGGTGCGGCCGGTGTAGCGGCCGTGCTCGTCGAGCTCGGCCCGGGTGGCGATCGCCTCGTCCACCCCCAGGTAGCGGGCCAGCGGGGCCACGATCTCCTCGGGCGAGGCGGACACGAGGAAGACCTTCCGCCCGGCCGCCCGGTGCTCGCGGATGAGCTCGAGCGCCTCGTCGTAGACGATGGGCTCGACCACCTCGACGAGGGTGTCCCGCACGATGGCGCTGATCTCCGCCTGGTCCCACCCCCTGGTCAGCCGCAGCACGGAGTCCCGCAGCTTGTCGAGCTTCCGCTGCGAGGCGCCGAACTGGGCGTAGACCAGCTGCCCCCAGGCGGCCCGCAGCAGCGTGCGCCGCGACAGCAGGCCCGCCCGGTGCAGCGGGCCGCTGAAGGCCACCATCGAGGCCTTGGCGATGACGGTCTTGTCGAGGTCGAAGAAGGCCGCCTCCACGGGCGCCGACCCTACCGGCGGGCGCCCGGCCGCCCCGCGTGACCTCCGGCGCGCCGTGGATCGGACCCCTTGATGTCGCCCGTGGCGTCTGCGTAACCTTCGGCCCCCTCGCTGATGCCCGGGTGCCGTCCACCGCCCGCGGCAGGCCGTCGCTCCACGCCCTCGTCGCCCGCCGCCTGCCGTGGAGGTCCCGTGCTCGTCGCCTGCTGGTCGGTCAAGGGCGGGGTCGGCACCAGCGTCGTCGCCGCCTCGCTCGCCCTGCTGCTCGCCCGCGACGCGGCGCCCGGCGCGGTGCTCGCCGACCTGGCCGGCGACGCGCCCGCCGTGCTCGGGCTGCCCGAGCCGGCGGGCCCGGGGCTGGCCGGCTGGCTGGCCGCCGGGCCGGAGGTGCCGACCGACGGCCTCGCCCGGCTCGAGGTCGAGGCCGCCCCGGGGCTGGGGCTGCTGCCCCGGGGCGACGGACCGCTGGCGCCGGCCCGGGCCCGCGTGCTGGCCGCCGTGCTCGACCGCTCGCCCCGGCCGGCGGTCGTCGACTGCGGCCGCTGCGGCGACCCGGCGGTCGACGAGGTCATCCGGCGGGCGCCCGTGTCGCTGCTCGTCACCCGCCCCTGCTACCTGGCCGTGCGCCGGGCCGCGACGGCGCCGCTGCGGCCCACCGGGGTCGTCCTGGTCGACGAGCCCGGCCGCGTCCTGTCCGCCGGCGACGTCGAGGCGGCCGTGCGCACCCGGGTCGTGGCCCGGGTGCTCGTCGACCCGCTCGTCGCCCGCCTCGTCGACGCCGGGCTCCTCACCGGCCGGCTGCCCCGCACCCTCCACGTCCTGCGGGAGGTGGCCTGAGGTGGGCTCGCTCGACGCCCGCGTCCACGAGCGGGTCCTGGCGTCCGCGGACGGCGGCCCGCTCGACGACGCCGCGCTGGCCGAGCACGTGCGCGCCGAGGCGCCCCTGCTCGGCCCCGACGAGGTGGTGGCGACGGTCGCCCGGGTGCGGGCCCGCATCGACGGCCTCGGGCCCATCGAGCCGCTGCTGGCCGACCCGGCGGTCACCGACGTGCTGGTCAACGGCCCCGGACCGGTGTGGGTCGAGCGGGCCGGGCGGCTGACCCGCACCGACGTCGTGCTGGACGACGCCGGCATCGCCCTGCTCGTCGAGCGGGTCGTGGCGCCCCTCGGGCTGCGGGCCGACCGGACCGCCCCCGTCGTCGACGCCCGCCTGCCCGACGGCTCCCGGGTCCACGTCGTGCTGGCGCCCCTCGCCGTCGACGGGCCGGTCGTGACCATCCGGCGCTTCGGCGCCGCCGAGGTGGGGCTGGGCGCGTTCTGCGGGCCGGCCGTCGCCGACCTGCTGGCCGGGGCGGTGGCCGACGGGCTCAACGTGCTGGTGTCGGGCGGTACCGGCGCCGGGAAGACCACGCTGCTCAACGCGCTCTGCCGCCACCTGCCGCCGGGCGAGCGGGTCGTCACCATCGAGGACGCGGCCGAGCTCCGCCTGCCCGGCGACCACGTCGTCCGGCTCGAGACCCGCCCCGCCACGCCGGACGGGCTCCCGGCCGTCGGCGTGCGCGAGCTGGTGCGGGCGGCGCTGCGCATGCGGCCCGACCGCATCGTCGTCGGCGAGGTCCGGGGCGCCGAGGCCTTCGACATGCTCCAGGCGATGAACACCGGCCACGGCGGGTGCCTGTCCACCTGCCACGCCAACGGGCCGGCGGACGCCCTGCGGCGGGTCGAGACCATGGCCCTGCTCGGCGGTGTCGACGTGCCGCTGCTCGTGGTGCGCCGCCAGATGCTCCGGGCCGTCGACCTCGTCGTCCACGTCGCCCGCGGGGCCGGGGCGTCGCGACGGGTCACGGCCGTGGCCGAGGTCGTCGAGCACGACGACGACCGCCTCGAGGTGCGCCCGCTCGCCGACGCCCACGGCGTGGTCGGCCGCCGCCGGCGCCCGGCCCGGGCAGGTGGGGCGTGAGCGCGTCGCCGCCGGCCCTGGCGGCCGTCGCCGTCGTGGCGGCCGTTGCCGTGGGGTGCAGCCTCGACGGCGCCCTGGCCCGGCGCCGGGTGCGCCGCCGGCTCGCCGACCCCGCCCACGCGCCGGCCGGCCGGGACGGGGAGCGGCGGCGGGTGGCCGCCGTGGGCGCCGTCGCCGCTGGGGTGGGCGCGGCCTGGGCCGCCGCCGGTCCCTGGGCGGTCGGCGGGCTGGTGGCGGTCGCGGCCGCCGGCCCCGTCCGGGCGGCGGTGCGCCGGCGGTCGGCGCGAGGGCGGCAGCGGCGGCGGCAGCTGCCGGGCGCCCTCGACCGGCTGGCGGCCGCGCTGCGCACCGGGTCGTCGCTCACCACCGCGCTCGAGGAGGTCGGCGCCACCGTCGAGCCGCCCCTCGGGCCGGAGCTGGCGGCGCTGGGCGCGGCGAGCGCCCGGGGCCGGCCGCTGCGCGACGTGCTCGCCGAGTGGGCCGACGCCCACGACGACCCCGACACCCGGCTGGCGGCCTCGGCGCTCGTGCTGGCGTCGGTGGTCGGCTCGGCGCCGGCCCGGGCCGTCGACGGCGTGGCGGCCACAGTGCGCGAGCGCCTCGACCTCGCCGACGAGCGGCGGGCCATGGCGGCCCAGGCCCGGGCCAGCGCGCTGGTGCTGTCGGCCGCCCCGGCGCTGTTCGCCGCCGTGCTGGTCGCGGCCGACACCGCGGCGGCCCGGTTCCTGCTGTCGTCGCCGGCCGGGTGGGCCTGCCTCACCCTCGGCGTGGCGCTCGACGCCGCCGGCGCGTGGTGGATGGCCCGCATCACCGCGGGCGAGCGGCCGTGACCGCCGTCGTGGCCGCGCTCGCGCTCGGCTGGGCGCTGGTCGTGGGGGTGGCGGCCTCGGGTGCGGCCACGCGGTCGACCTGCCGGCGACCGGTCGCGACCGGGCCGGTGCCGGCGGCGAGCGCCCGGGCCGGGGGTCGGGCCGTCGCCGGGCGTGGCGCCGCCCGGTCCCCCGCCGTCGCCCTCGGCGCGGCCGTCCTCCGGCTCGCCGGCCGGCCCGAGCGGGCCACCGGCCCCGCGGCCGCCCGCCGCACCGGGTGGGCCGCCCTCGTGGCGGGCGCCCTGCTGCCCGTCTCGCCGGTGCTGGCGGCCGCGCCCCTGGCCTGGGCCCTGGCCGGGCCGATGCTGGCCGCCCGGCGCGCCGCCGCCCGCCACGAGGCGGCGGTGGTCGACCAGCTGCCGGACATCGTCGACCTCCTCGCCCTCACCGCCGCCGCCGGCCTGCCGGTCCCCGCGGCCCTCGTGGCCATCGGCGACCGCCCGGGCGGACCGCTGGGCGCGGCGTGCGCCCGGGCCGCCGCCGTCGTCCGGCGCGGGGGCACGACGGCCGGTGCCCTCGCCGAGGTGGCGGCCGCCGGCCCCGCCGTCCGCCCCCTGGTCGACGCGCTGGCCCAGCACGTCCGCTACGGCACGCCGCTCGTGCCGGCGCTCGACCGGGTCGGCATCGAGGCCCGGGCCCGCCGGCGCCGGCGGGCCGAGGAGGCGGCCCGGCGCCTGCCGGTGGCCCTGCTCTTCCCCCTCGTGCTCACGACGTTCCCCGCGTTCGTGCTGCTCACCGTCGTCCCGCTGCTGGCGGGATCGTTCGGCTCCCTGAGCCTCACACCCGTCTGAGCGCGGCCCCGCCGCGCGACCAGGAGGCACCCATGTCCCGACCGATCCACCGACCCGCCGTCCGGGTGCGCGCCGGCGCCCTCGTCCGGGCCGTCGCCGGCCGGCTCGCCGAGCGCGCCGACCGGGGTCAGGCCACCGCCGAGTACGGCCTGGTCATCCTCGCCGCCGGCGGCATCGCCCTCGGCGTCATCGCCTGGGCCGGCGGCACCGGCGCCTTCACCGACCTGTTCGAGTCGGTGCTCGACCGCCTCGCCGCGTCGTTGTGAGCGCCGCGCTCCCCGCCGAGAGGAGCGCCCCACCGCCACGCCGGAGCCGGCGCCCGCGGCTCGTGCCCGGGCGCCGGCCCGGCGGGCACCGCCGGAGGTGGCCCGGGAGGGGCCGGGCCGGGGCGCCCCGGCCGGGCGGACCGGGGGCGGCCGGGGACGCCGGCCAGGCCACGGTCGAGCTGGCCCTCCTGCTGCCGTTCGTGGCGCTCCTGCTGCTCGTGCTCGTGCAGGCGGTCGTGGTGGCGCGCGACCAGGTGCTCGTGGCCCACGCCGCCCGCGAGGCGGTGCGGGCGGCGGCGGTCGACCCCGACCCGGACGCGGCCCGGCGCGCCGCCGAGCAGGCCGGGCCGCTCGACCCCGACCGCCTGGAGGTCGAGGTCACCGGCCGCGGCGAGGTCGGCAGCCGGGTCCGGGCGCGGGTCCGCTACACGGCGGGCACCCGGCTCCCCCTGGTGGGCCGGGCGCTGGACGGCGTCGTGCTCACCGGCACGGCGACCATGCGGGTCGAGCGGTGAGCGGCACCGCCTCACACGGCGGCGGCCAGGGCCGGGTCGAGGGCCGCCCGGAGGAGGGCGAGCGCCCCCTCCTTGTCGAGCGGCTCGTTGCCGTTGCCGCACTTCGGCGACTGCACGCACGACGGGCACCCCGCCGCGCAGCCGCAGGCGGCCACCAGCTCGGCCGTGGCCCGCACGTGGCGCTCCGCCGCCTCGAACCCCAGCTCGGCCACGCCGGCGCCGCCCTGGTAGCCGTCGTAGACGACGATCGCCGGCCCGCCGATGTCGGGCTGGTGCAGGGTCGACACGCCGCCGACGTCCCACCGGTCGCAGATCGTGAACAGGGGCAGGACACCGATGCCCGCGTGCTCGGCCGCGTGCAGCGCGCCGGGCGCCTCCCGCGGCCCGACACCCGCCGCCTCCAGCAGCCCCTCGGGCACCCGGTACCAGAAGGCGCGGGTCGTCAGCGTCGAGCGGGGCAGGTCGAGCGGGGTCACGCCCAGCGACTCGCCCGTGAGGGCGTCCTTGCGCTGGTAGCCGGTCACCTGCTGGTGCACCTCGACGCCGCCCAGGCCCACCTCCAGCCCGCCCACCCGGCGGGTGGCGTCGCAGCTCGTCACCCGGATGTCGACGGCGGTGCGGGCCACCGTGTAGGTCGTGCCGTCGTCGGGCACGACGGTGGCGCACCGCCCCTCGAGGTCCAGCTCGGTCACCCGCCACGACTGCCCGGCGTGCAGGTACGAGGCGCCGGGATGGGCCTGCTCGCAGGCCCGGGCCAGCTCGACCGTGCCCACCGCCCGGCCGTCCTCGGTCCGCAGGGTGACCTGGCCGCCGGCGCCCACCCGCAGCCCGACGCCGTGCGCGGGCCAGCCCCCGCCGGCGTACAGCGCCTGCGGGCCGCGGCCCCGCCCCCGGTGGTGGACGACCAGCTGGTCGTCGAGGACGAGCCGGCGCACGACCTCGTCGAGCAGGCCGGGCCAGTAGCGCTCGTCCTCGTGGGTCAGGGGCTTCTCGTGGGCGGCGCAGCGCAGGTGGGCGTCGGCCACGAACGGGTTGGCGGGGTTGACGACCACCGGCTCGGGCGGTCGCTCGACCAGCTCGTGGGGGTGGGCGGCGATCCACTGGTCGAGCTGGTCCGACCCGGCCACCAGCACCGCCGCCGACGGCCGCCCGGAGCGACCGGCCCGGCCGGCCTGCTGGCGGAACGAGGCGACCGTGCCGGGGAAGCCGTTGAGCACCACTGCGTCCAGCCCGCCGACGTCGATGCCGAGCTCGAGGGCGGTCGTGGCCACGACGCCGTCGAGCCGGCCGGAGAACAGGCGCTCCTCGATCTCGCGCCGCTCCTCGGCCAGGTAGCCGCCCCGGTAGGCGGCGACGCGGCGCCGCAGGTGGGAGGGCAGCCGCCGGCGCACGTCGGCGGCGACGACCTCGGTCGCCCGCCGGCTTCGGCAGAACGCCAGCGTGGTGTGGCCCGACCGCACCAGCTCGGCGACCAGGCCGGCGGTCTCGGCGTTGGGCGACACCCGGGCGCCGGTCTTCTCGTCGAGCGGCGGCGGGTTCCACACGGCGACCAGCCGCTCGGGCCGGGGCGAGGCGTCCTCGGTCACGGCCTCGACCGGCACGCCGCACAGCGCGGAGGCCAGCCGCTCGGGCTCGCCGATGGTCGCCGAGCAACAGACGAAGGTCGGCTCCGCGCCGTAGTGGTTGGCCAGCCGCCGCAGGCGCCGCAGCAGGTGGGCGACGTGCGAGCCGAAGATCCCCCGGAACACGTGCAGCTCGTCGACGACGACGTAGCGCAGGCGGGCCAGGAAGGTCGACCACCGGTCGTGGTGGGGGAGGATGCCGCTGTGCAGCATCTCGGGGTTGGTCAGCACCGCGGTGGCGTGGCGGCGGATCCAGGCCCGCTCCTCGTTGCCGGTGTCGCCGTCGTAGGCCCCGGCCACCAGCCCCGGGAACCCGAAGCCGGTGAGCGCCCGCAGCTGGTCGTGGGCCAGCGCCTTGGTCGGGAAGAGCAGCAGGGCGGTGCCCCGCCGCACCGGGGCCGCGGCGGCCTCGGCGATGGGCACCTGGTAGCAGAGCGACTTGCCCGAGGCGGTGCCGGTGGCCACGACGACCGACCGCCCGGCCCGGGCCAGGTCGATGGCCCGGGCCTGGTGGGCCCACAGGGCGTCGACGTCGAGCCGCTCGGCGACCTCCGGGGGCAGGGGCCGCGCCAGCGTGCCGGTGCGTCCCGGCCGGGCCGGCAGCCGGTGCACGTGGACCAGCGGCGAGCCGTCGGCCCCGACGACCGCGTCCGGGTCCGGGCCCTGGTCGCCGCACAGCGCCCGGGCCCGCGCCGTCAGCGCGGACTGCAGCGACGCGAGCTGGTCGGCGGGGTCGTGGGCGACGACGGCCATGCCCAGGTCAGGTTACGCCTGTGGAATTCCAGCTGTGTAGCCCCGGGAGGCGCCGACCACGCGGCGTGGGCACGATAGTGTCAGCGCGCCATGCAACTGCGTACCGAGGTGTCCGAGGTCGGCGGCTGGACCGTCGTCACCGTCCACGGCGAGGTCGACGTCGCCACGGCGCCCGAGCTGCGCGAGGTCCTCGTCCGGCTCGTGGGCGAGGGGTCCGCGCACCTCGTGCTCGACCTCGACCAGGTCGACTTCCTCGACTCGACGGGCCTCGGCACCGTCATCAGCGCGCTCAAGCGCGCCCGGACGCACGGCGGCGACCTCCGCATCGTGTGCACGCAGCCGCGCATCGCCCGCCTGTTCCAGATCACGGGCCTCGACAAGGCCCTGCCCCTCCTGCCCGACGTCGACGCGGCCGTGGCCGGAGCGTGAGGCATGGCGGTCGTCGAGCTGGAGATCCCGGCCCGGCCCGCCTACCTGTCGCTCGTCCGCCTCGTCGTCGACGCCGCCATCGGCTCGCTCGCCCCGGGCATGAGCCCGGCCCGCCTCGACGACCTCAAGATCGCGGTCTCCGAGGCCTGCTCCAACGCCATCGAGGCGCACGAGGCCGCCACCGTCCTCGAGGACCCCGTGGTGGTGCGGTGCGTGATCGAGGAGGACCAGGTCACCGTCCAGGTCGTCGACCAGGGTCGGGGCTTCGACCCCGACCGCCTCGAGGCGCTGCCCGCGGCGACCGACCCCCGCCGGCTGCGCCACGAGAGCGGCCTCGGCATCCCCCTCATGCGCACGCTGGCCGACGAGGTCGCCTTCACGCCGGCCGACAACGGCACCACCGTCACCCTCGTCGTCTACCGGCCGGCCACCACGTCGTGAGGCGGCACCGCCCGGTGCCCGTCAGGGCGCGGTGCTGGTGTCGATCTCGCACTCCTCGGCCAGGAAGGTGCTGACGTTCTCGTTGGCCTCCTGCGTGTCCGCGGCGATCTGCTCGGCCCGGGCGACGTCCTCCTCGTTCGCGGGGTCCAGCGTGCTGGTCTCGCGGAGGGCGTCGATCAGCTCCTGGTAGTCGTCCGCGATCTCCTCGGGCGGCTCGAGGGCGTCGAGCTCGTCGAGGACGACCTCGGGATCGGCGTCGACGTCGTCGGCGTAGCGCTCCTCGAGGTCCTGGAAGTCGCCGCAGAACTCCTCGGCGCCGCCGCCGGCGGCCTCGTCGGGGCCGCCGCTGTCGCTGTCGCTGCAGGCGGCTGCGCCGAGCGCGAGCGCGAGCACGGGGAGGGCCAGGGTTGAGCGTCGCATCGATGTCCCTTCTCGATCGAAGGCTCCGTGGCGCCCTGCTCGGACCCGTCCCCACGAAACCAGCGCTGGCGCGCCGTCCAGCACCCTACCCACCGCCGGTGCCGGCCCACACCGCCGGGCGCCGCGGACCGGCAGGTCAGCCGTCGATGCCGCAGACCTGGACGAGGTAGGCGGCCACGACCTCGCCCGAGACGGCCCACGCGTCGAGCTCCTCGGGCGGGATGTCCTCGAGCGGGTTCTCGGACGTGCTCTCGCCCATCCGGGCGAGCACCGTGTGGAGCGTCGTCCACTCCTCGGCGATCTCCTCGGGCGGCGTGATGGCCGCCATCCGGGCGGCGTAGGCGGCGTCGCTCGCCTGCAGCTCCTCGTTCTCCGCCGCCTCGGAGTCCAGGGCCTGCACCTCGGCGCAGAACTGCTCGCTCCCCTCGCCGGTGAACTCGCGGTCGACGCCCAGCGCGTCGCCGAGCTCGTCGCCCCCGCCGGCGGCCGCCTCGTCCTCCCCCGCCGCCTCGTCGTCGGCGCCCTCGTCCGCCGCCTGCTCCTCGGCGGGCTCCTCGGCCGCCTCCCCGTCGCCGGACGACCCGCCGTCGTCGCCGCACGCGGCGGGGACCCCGACGAGCAGGGCGACGAGCAGCAACAGGAGATGACGGCGGATCATGGTGCGCTCCCCCCAGCGATGGGCGCAGACGACTGCCCTTCTCGGGGGCAGAACTTAGTGCACCCTTGCTCGACGCGCCGCGCGTGAGCGAAACCCGTGCGTGGTTGCCCCCGATTCCGCCCCGGTCGCGCTGTAGCATCCGCTCCCCATGGCGCCCCGACTCCCTTCTCGTGTGGCGCGTGTGGCGGCTTCAGCAGTGCCCGACGGCGGCGGGCCGGCGCAGCTCGGCATCGTGGCTCCTGGCACGGGAGGCGCCCGCGCGGTCATCGCTGCGGTCGTCGACCGCTGGTGCGACCGGGACGTGCCGGTGGTCCGTCTCTCCGGCCGGCGCCTCGAGGCCGGGCACGACTTCGGTGCGCTGGCCGACGCGGTGCCCGGCCTCGTCGACGAACCGGACGAGAGGGCCTGGCGCGCCGCCCTGCTCGACCACCTCGCGGACACCGGCGCGGCGTTGGTGGTCGACGACGCCCAGTGGCTCGACCGGGCGTCCCTGCGGGTGCTGGTGGGGGTCGCCGAACGGGCCGCCGAGCGGGGCATCGGGCTGACGGTCGCCCACCGCCCGACGCCGGGCGACGGGGAGATCGCCGCGCTCGACGCCGTCCTCGGCCGCAGCCAGCTGCTGGCCGCGCTCGGGCCCCTCGACGAGCGGGAGGTCGCGGAGACGTCCGCCATCGTGCTCGACGCCCCGGTCGACGACCGGCTGGTCGAGGCGGTCCACGACCACAGCGGGGGCATGGCCGAGCTGGTCGAGCTGGTGCTCGCCGCCTGGTCCGACAGCGGTGTGATCAGCGGGGGGCGGTTGACCGGCCCCGTCCCGCCGCCCAGCCCGTCGCTGGTGGCGGCGCTGCGGGCCCGCATCGACGAGCTCGAGCCCGACGCCCGCACGGTGCTCGAGGCGCTCAGCGCCGGCGCCGACCTCGACGACCACCTGCTCAGCGCCACGACCGGCATCGCGCCCGACCAGCTGGGCGGCGCCATCGACGAGCTGCGGGCCGCCGGCCTGGTGGCGCCCGACACCGGCGAGGTCATCCCGGTCGTGGCCGCGGCCAGCGACGAGCTGACGCCGCTGGCCGACCGGCGCCGCTTCCACTCCCGGCTGGCCGAGGCGCTGGCCGAGCGGGGGGCGCCGGCCGCCCGCACCGGCGAGCACCTCGCCGCGGCCGGGGCCCAGGGCGCCGAGGCCGCGGCGGCCTTCGTCGCCGCCGGGGACGAGACGCTGGCCGAGGCCCCGGAGCTGGCGGCCGAGTGGTACGACCGGGCGGTGGCGGCCGGCACGCCGGCCACCGAGGTGGCGGCCCGCCGGGCCGAGGCGTCCGCCCTGACCGGCGACACGGTCGGCGCGCTCCGGCTGGCCGACCAGGTCGTCGCCGAGCCCGGCCACCCCGAGCGGGCCCGGGCCCTCGCCGTCGTGGCGGCGCTGCTGCCGGCGCGGGGCTTCTGGGGCCGGGCCGCCCGGGCCTACGACGAGCTCGACGCCCTGTCCTCGTCCGGCACCGGCGAGGGCGGGGCCGCCGGCGACCGCAACGCGGCGGCTTGGCCGCTGCTCGCCGCCGTCGGCGCCCTCGTGACGGGCCAGCGCCGGCCCGTGCCCGGCGCCGCGGGCGACGGCGCCGGCGGTGACGGCGCCGAGGCCCGGTCCTCGGGCGACCGGCCGGCCGCCGGGGCCGGGGTCGAGGGCGCGGGCGCGGCCACCCCGGACGCCGCGACCGCCACGGCGACCGGCCGCGGCCCGGACGGCGACGGCGTCGCCGGGCTGGAGGTCGCCGCCCTGCGCCTCACCTGCGCCGGCCTGTCCGCCACCGTGACGCCCGACGGGGCGCAGGCCCTGCCGGCGTTCCTCGAGGCGGCCGAGCTGCTGGAGTCGGCCCACACGACGCTCGTGCTGCCGACCTCGCCCCACGCGATCGGCGCCACCGTCGCGCTCGCCCTCAACGAGCTGACGACGGCCGAGCACCTGCTCACCCGGGCGCGCGACCACGGCATCGGCGGTCCCTCGCTGGCGCACCACCACCGCCTGGCCCTCGGCTGGGTCGCTGTGCGCAGCGGCAGGTGGGCGGCGGCCCAGGCGGCGCTCGACGAGGTGGCCGACGCGACGCTCGCTCCCCGCGAGGTGCTCATCGCCACCGCCATCGACGCGGGCCTCGCCCGCCGCTCGGGCGACCTCACCCGCCTGCGCGAGGCCTGGAACCGGGCCGAGGGCGTGCTGCTGCGCCACCCGGCCGACCTGCTGACCCTCGACGTCGTCGGCGAGCTCGCCATCGCCGCCGCCCGGCTCGGCCTGTGGGAGCGGGTGGCGCCCAAGGCCCGGGAGCTGGGCGACGTGGTGCGTGCCCTCGGCGAGCCGCCGCTGTGGCTGCTCCCGCTGCGGTGGATCGGCCTGCAGGTGGCCCTGGCCACCGACGACCACAAGGCGGTGCGCCGCCGGGCCAAGGAGGTGGCGCAGGTCACGCCGGTGCACCCCCGGCTGACGGCGCTGGCCGACGCCGCCCACACGTGGGTGGCGATCCTCGACGGCACGGCCGAGCCCGACGCCGTCCAGGCCGCGGCCAAGGGGCTGGCGAACCTCGGCCTCCTCTGGGAGGCGTCGCGGCTGACCGGCCAGGCGGCGATCCGCTCGTCCGACCCGGCCGTCACCCGCCAGCTGCTGGAGCAGGCCCGCGACCTGAAGGCGGCGCTGCCCTCGTCCGACCCCGGCGAGACCGCCGCCGCCACCAGCGTCCTGTCCGAGCGGGAGCAGATGGTGGCCCAGTACATCGTCGACGGGCTGACCCACAAGGAGATCGGCGCCCAGCTCTACATCTCGCCCAAGACGGTCGAGCACCACGTGGCCAAGATCCGCCAGAAGCTGGGGGCGTCGACCCGGGCCGAGATGCTGGCGGCGCTGCGGACCCAGCTGGCGAGCTGAGCGAGCGGGACCGCAGACGGGTTGCCACGTTCCGGATCAGATCACCCACGGAGCGTTGCGTCTTGGCAGCCCGGGGGTTACAGGTGTAACGTGAGCGCAACCTCGAATCGGACGTGGCCGGAGGTTGCTGGGGGAAGCACCGAACAGCCCGTGTCCTCAGGTGCGCTGGTCCGGTGGTCGGTCCCGTCCGCCCGCCTCGACCGCCGGGCCGGCGCACCTGGGAGCACGGGCTGTGGCCTGTCGGGCGCCTGACCGGCCGGCCTCGAGGCGTCGGGCCGGGCCCGTCCGGACGGGCTAGCCCTCGACCTCCCGGCGGCCCTCCAGGGCCCGCCCCAGCGTCAGCTCGTCGGCGTACTCGAGGTCGCCGCCCACCGGCAGGCCGCTCGCGATCCGGGTGACCCGCACGCCGAGCGGCTTGAGCAGCCGGCCGAGGTACATGGCCGTCGCCTCGCCCTCGAGGTTGGGGTTGGTGCACAGGATGATCTCGGCGATGCCCTCCCGCTGGATGCGGTCGAGCAGCTCCCGCACCCGCAGCTGGTCGGGGCCGACCCCCTCGATCGGGCTGATCGCCCCCTGCAGCACGTGGTACCGGCCGTGGAACTCGCCGGTCTTCTCGACCGCCACCAGGTCGCGGGGCTCCTCGACCACGCAGACGACGCTGGCGTCACGGCGGGGGTCGGCGCAGATGCCGCACTGCTCGCCCTCGGCGATGTTGAAGCAGGTGCGGCAGAACGACACCTTCTCCTTGACCTCGGCGATGGCCCGGGCCAGGCGCAGGGCGTCCTGCGTGTCGACCTTCAGCAGGTGGAAGGCGATGCGCTGGGCCGACTTGGGCCCGATGCCGGGGAGGCGGCCCAGCTCGTCGATCAGGTCCTGGACGGGACCGGCATAGACGGCCACGTGCGCCTAGCGTCCGCTCGTCCCGGGGCCGCCGAGGCCGCCCAGCCCGCCGAGCATCCGACCGAGACTCGACAGGTCGAAGTTGCCGAAGGCACCCAGGGCCTGCCGCTGCAGCTCGGTCACCTTGGCCGTCGCGTCGTGGAGCGCCGCCAGGACGAGGTCCTGCAGCATCTCGACCTCGTCGGGGTCGACGACCTCGGGGGCGATGGTCACGCCGACGACCTCGCCGTTGCCGATCATCCGGACGGTGACGACGCCCCCGCCGGCGCTGCCCTCGACCTCCCGGTTCACGATCTCCGCCTGCGCCGACACCGCCTCCTGGGCGGAGGCGAGCAGCCCGCCGAGGTCGCCCAGCCCGGGGAGCCCCCCGGCCGGGGATGCGGGCCCGCCGACCACCTCGGGGGTCTCGGGCTTGTCGGGTGTCTCGTCGGTCACGGCTCCTCCTCGAGAGCGATCACCTCGCCGCCGCCGAACTCCTGCAGCACGATCTCGACGCCGGAGGTGGGGACGTCGTCGGCGTCACGCAGCTCGCTGGGGTCGATGTCCTCGTCGCCGTCGTCGGGACCGGGGTCGGCCGGCGGGCCCAGCGGGTCGGCGGCCGGGCCGCCGCCCGCCCGGCCGGCGTCGGCGTCGACGACGAGGGCGACCCGCACCCGGCGGCCGAAGTGGCCCGTCAGGGCCTCCTCGACGGCGGTGCGGGACCCGTCGCAGGCCTTGAGGTGCCACTCGTTGGGCACGGCGAAGCGGGCGACGCCGTCGGCGGGGTCGATCCAGCGGCCGCCCCGCCACTTGCTGCGGATCTTCACCGGGAGGCCCTGGAGCACGCCGCCGGCCCAGGCCGCCTCGATCTCGTCGCGGGTGGGCGGGGGGACGTCGTCGCCGGCGCCGGGGTCGGCGGCGGCCGGCGTGCCGGGCCCCGCGGCCGGCGCGTCGGTGGCCGGGGCGGCGCTCGCCGCCGGCGCGCCGGGCGGGCCACCCCCGCTGGTCGTGTCGGCGGTGGCGCCGGAGGCCGCGGCGGCCGGGGTCGCGGCGCCGCTCCCCCGAGCCGCGCCCCGGCGCCCGCGGGCGATCGCCCCGAGCGTCGGGCGGCCGGCACCGGGCGCCGCGGGCGACGGATCCTCGCCGGCGGACGACCGGGCGGCGCGGGCGCTCGACAGCGCGTCGCGGGCCGCGGCGGCGCCCGTCGAGCGCCGCCCGGCGCCCCGGCCCGACCGGGCGGAGGGCGACGGCGCCGGGTCGCCCGTCCCTGCGGCGCCGGTGGCGGGTGCGGCCCCGCTGCCCGCCCCGGCCGCGCCCGCCCCGGGACCGGCCGCGGGCGCCGTGCCCGTGGCGGGGCTGCCGCCGGGGCCGGCGTCGCCACCCGGGGCCGCGGGCGGCACGGCGCCGCCGGCCAGGGCGCGCTCCAGGCGGTCGACCCGCTCCAGCAGGGCGTCGAGGCTGCGGTCGGTGGACGGCTGGGTGAGGCGGACCAGCGCCACCTCCAGCACGATCCGGGGGTCGGGCTTGCGGGCCAGCTCGGTCAGCGCCTCGCCCAGGACCTCGAGGGCCCGGGTGAGGCCGGGCGCGCCGAGGGCCTCGCCGACCCGCTGCGCCCGCTTCTGCGCGGCGGGCGGCAGGTGCCGGTCGGCGACGCCCATGACCGACAGGAAGGCGTCGCGCAGCGCCGAGATCAGGTTCTCGCCCAGCGTCCGGGGGTCGCGGCCCGACGCCAGCGCGTCGGCGACCGCCACCAGCACGGCGCCGGGGTCGCGGGCGCAGAGGGCGTCGAGGACGGCGTCGACCGGCTGGACGTCGTCGAGGACGTCGCCGAGGGCGGCCACCTGGTCGAGCGCGGAGAGCGTGTCCCGGGCCGAGCCGCCGCCGCTGCGGACGACGTGCTCGACCGCCCGCTCGACCGTCTCCTCGTCGAGGTCGAGCCCGGCGTCGGCGATGATGTGCCGCACGTGGTCGGCCAGCACGTCCGGCGGCAGCAGCCGGAACTCGAAGTGCTGGGTGCGGCTGCGGATCGTCGGCCGCACCTTCTGCGGGTCGGTGGTGGCCAGCACGAAGACGACGTGCGGCGGCGGCTCCTCGAGGGTCTTCAGCAGGGCGTTCTCGGCGCCCTGGCTGAGCATGTGGACCTCGTCGAGGATGATGACCTTGCGCTTGCCCGAGGTGCCGAGCGGCACGCGCTCGAGCAGGTCGCGCATGTCGTCGACCTTGCTCTTGGAGGCGGCGTCCTGCTCGAGGAGCCAGTCGGTGACCCGGCCCTCGGCCACGGCGACACAGGTCTCGCAGGCGCCGCAGGGCTCGCCGTCCTGCGGGTCGGCGCAGTTGAGGACCTTGGCCAGGATGCGGGCCGTCGACGTCTTGCCCGTGCCCCGGGGGCCGCTGAACAGGTAGGCGTGGCCCACCCGCCCGTCGCGCACCGCGTTGCGCAGGGCCCGGGTGACGTGGTCCTGGCCGAGGACCTCGTCGAACCGCTGGGGCCGGTACCGGCGGTAGAGCGACTGGTAGGTGGCCATCGGGGCGATGCTACCGGTGACCGCCCGTCGCCCGGGGTGGCGCCGCCCGGACGCGGCGCGCCCGTGGCCGGAGGTGACGGCCAGGCGATCTGCGGCACACCGCAGGCTCCGCTGAGAGCTGCTGCCTCCCGGCCCTGACTCGGTTCACGGGCTGCGGTTGCACAGGACCCGGCCGCCACCTGCGACCACGGGCTCGGGACACGATAGCCTGTCCGGTCCTGGGAGCCACCGCCCGGCGCCCCCGGCGGCGTCGGGGAGGCGGCGACCCGGAGGGATGCGAGAGCGGCCGAATCGGCACGCTTGGAAAGCGTGTGTGGGGCAACCCACCGTGGGTTCGAATCCCACTCCCTCCGCAGCCGGGGTCCCGGACGGCCGAGCGCCGTCCGGGGCCGCTCAGGCGGCGGCGAAGCCCTCCCGCCAGCTCGGGTGCCGGGGCTCCCAGCCCAGCTCCCGCTTGGCCTTGGCGTTCGACGCGCCCCGGATGTCGGTCATGAACGTGGCGCCGACCTCGCCGACGGCCAGCCGGCCGACCCACCGGGGGACGTGCATCGGCGGGCGGGCCCCCAGGATCCGGGCCAGGGCCGGCAGCCACTCGGACACCGGCGCCGGGTCGTTGTCGACGACGTTGTAGATGCCGCGCCGCCCGCGCTCGACGGCGGCGACCGTGGCGTCGGCCGCGTCGCCGATGTGCACGAACGACCACACGCCGGCCCCCGAGCCGACCAGGGGGAACCGGCGCTTCCGGATCAGCTCGAACTGCTCGCTGCCCCCGCTCATCGACGTGCTCGGCCCGTAGAAGGCCCCGTAGCGGAGGACGATCCCCTCCGTCCAGGTGGCACCGAGGACCGCGTCCTCCAGGTGCCGGACCGCGGCCAGGCTCTCGCGCACGTGGTGCGGCGGTGCGGGATCGAGCGGGTCCTCCTCGGTCTTCACCGGGCCGCCCTCGCGGGCGTAGAAGCCGTAGATCGCGCTCTGGGCCACGAACCGTCGCACGCTGGCGGCGCGGGCCGCGGCGAGCAGGTGGTCGGTGCCCTCGGTCCGCAGCCGGTTGGTGCGGGCGAAGCTGCGGTCGAAGCGGCGCAGGTCGACCGCGCCGATGGAGGTCAGCTCGTGCACGACCACGTCGGGCGCCGCCCGGCCGACCGCGTCGCCGACCTGATCGGGGTCCAGTGCGTCGGCCACCACCGGCGTCGCACCGAGCTCCTCGACCACGTCCCGATGGGACTCCCGGCTGGTCATCCCCACGACCTCGTGCCCGGCGGCCACGAGGCGCGGCAGGAGCTGCCGGCCGATCGCCCCCGTGGCCCCGGCAACGAACACCTTCATGCGCTTCTCCTCCGTCGACGGGGCCGGGCCGCGGCAGCCGCCTTCCGGTGTCCCGCGACGACGGCCCGGTGGGGGCATGGCGGGCGCCATGCCGGCCCTCGCCGACACCGTACGGCGTCGACGGCGGGCCGACACGGGACAGGGCGCGGGACGATTCGCCGGACGTCAGATCCCGCCCGGGCCCGCGTCGGTGGGGGGCGGGGTGGCCGGTGCGGCGGATCCGTCGGTCGCCGACCTCGCGCTCGACTCGAAGAACCGCAGCAGCTCGACCGGCACGGGGAACACGAGCGTCGAGTTCCGCTCGGCGGCCACCTCGCTCATCGTCGACAGCAGGCGCAGCTGCATCGCCGCCGGGCGCTCCTCCAGCACGGCGGCCGCCCGGCCCAGGTTCTCGGCCGCCTCGAACTCGCCGACCGCGTGGATGACCTTGGCCCGGCGCTCCCGCTCGGCCTCGGCCTGGCGGGCCATCGCCCGCCGCATCGAGTCGGGCAGCTCGACGTCCTTGACCTCGACGAGCGTCACCTTGACGCCCCACGGGTCGGTGACCTGGTCGATGATCTGCTGCAGCTGCTGGTTGATCTCGTCCCGCTTGGTCAGCAGGTCGTCGAGGTCGACCTGGCCGATGATGCTGCGCAGCGTCGTCTGGGCGACCTGCGAGGTGCCGTAGACGTAGTTCTCGATGGCGACGATCGCCCGGACCGGGTCGACGACGTTGAAGTACGTCACCGCGTTGACCCGGACGGTGACGTTGTCCCGGGTGATGATGTCCTGCGGCGGGATGTCGTAGGTGACCGTCCGCAGGCTCACCTTCACCATCCGGTCGACGATCGGGATGATCACGAACAGGCCGGGCCCCTTGGCCCCGATCACCCGACCCAGCCGGAAGATCACGCCCCGCTCGTACTCGGGCACGATCCTGATCGCCGATGCGAGCAGGATGATCAGCACCACCAGCGCGGCGGCGAGACCGAAGAGCAGGCCTTCGCTCATGGTTGGGTGTCTCCTTCCTCGACGCCCACGGCGTCCTCGGTGTCCTTCGTGTCCTCGGTGGGGAGGCGGTCGACGAGCAGCCGGAGGCCGTCGACGTCGCGGATCCGCACCTCGTCCCCCGGTGCCAGCGGCTCGTCGCCGGACACCGCCCACCACGCCCCCTCGACGAACGCCTGCCCCGACGACCCGTCCGCCCGGGCGACGGTGACCTGCCGGCCGACGAGCGCCTCCGGCCCGAGGACGCTCGGCGCGGTGCGGGCGTGCGCCGCCAGCCGGCCGGCCAGGACGACCGCCCCGCCGACGACCACGACGACGGGGACGACCGCCGCGAGGCTGAGCGACACGCCCGGCCCCTCGTCCCGGAACAGGAAGACGCCGGCGAGCGCGAGCGACACGGCGCCCAGCGCCGCGGCGGCCCCGATGCCCGGTGCCAGCACCTCGACGACGAACAGGACCGCGGCGACGACGAGGAAGACGAGCCCGACGGCGTCGACCGGGAGCACGGCCAGCGAGAACAGCGCCAGCACCAGCAGCACCGCCCCGAGCCCGCCGCCCACGCCGATGCCGGGCGTGGCCAGCTCGTAGATGATCGCCAGGGTCCCCAGCGACAGGAACAGGAAGGCGAGGTTCGGGTCGGCCAGCCACTGCAGCAGCCGCCGGAAGGCCGACATGTCCCGCTCGACCACCTCGGCCCCGGCCGTCTCGAGCGTGACGGTCGTGCCGTCGGGCAGCTCGACCCGGGTGCCGTCCAGGACCTGGAGCAGCTCGGGCCGGTCCACGGCGATCAGGTCGGCCACGCCCTCGTCCACGGCCTCCGACGCCGAGAGCGCCCGGCCCTCGGTCACCGCCTCCTCCGCCACCTCGACGTCGCGGCCCCGCTCCTCGGCGACGGCCCGGGCGTAGGCCGCGGCGTCGTTCACGACCTTGTCGCCGACCTCGCCGCCCTCGAGGTCGACCGGCGTGGCGGCGCCGATCGTCGTGCCCGGGGCCATGGCCACGACGTGGGCCGACCAGGCGATGAGGGCCCCCGCGGAGGCCGCCCGGGCGCCGGACGGCGTCACGTACACCACGACCGGCACGTCGGCCCGCAGGAAGGTCTGGACGATGTCCCGCATGGCGGTGTCCAGCCCGCCCGGCGTGTCCAGCTCGACGACGACGGCGGCGTGGCCCTCGTCCTCGGCGGCGGCGACGACGTCGGCCAGGTGGTCGGCGATCACCGGGGTGATGGGGTCGTCGACCGTGGTGACGAGCACCGTCGGCCGGTCGCCGCCGGTCTGCGCCCCGGCCGGGGCGAGCGGTCCGAGGAGGGCCAGCCCGACCCCGACCGCCAGCAGCATGGCGCCGAGCACCGCCGCTCGGCACCGCGTGCGTCTCGCCGCCTCCTCCACGACCCGAGGGTAGCTGCCCGCCGGATCGGGCGGCCCGGCAGCCCTCAACGCCTAGCCACGTCGACGGCGCCAGCGACGACCGAAAGCCGGAAGCCAAAACTCAGGCTCACGCAAGCGACTTCCACTCTCGCCTTCTTCATCCACCGGAGGTTGCCATGTGCGAGGCGGCGACATTTTGAGAACCTCCCGCAGGGCCACCTTCATCCATAGCGGGATGGTCTCATGAAAGAAGAAGTTCATCGTAAGCGGGATGCCGCCGGCCAAGAAACGCGGGTTCCAGGTACGACCTAGAACCTGACAGTAAGTATCAGCCTCGAACACCACACGCTGCACCACCTCACCGCAAGGTGAAGCAAGCCAAACGAGACGATCACCCGGCTTGAGAACCTCGCGACAGATCATTTGGCCGTTGACAACAGTGTTATCAGGGTCGACGAACGGGACTGGATCGACAACGGCCAAGGGATCGTTACAGCTTAGCGCCGCGACTTCACTCGCAGTGCCGGTCGTGTGGATCTCAAGGCTGTCGCCCGTGGCGTGAACCTGCCAAACGTCCATCACCGAGGGCGAGTTCGACAAGAGATCGTCGAGGGTCCGATATCGGATATGGACAAAACTTCTCCAGCAGTTAGCGCAAGCACGAACTTGTCTCTATTGCGGAGGTGCACGACCTGGCCATCGCGCCACGACTCGATGCCAGTAACCTCGATAGCCGCCTTTTCAACAGCATCCCGAGCTTGCTCGACAGTGACACAGAAGAATTCCTTCTTGTACCGGTAGGGTGAGAGGAGGTCGTGGACTCGACGTTCCACATCGTGAACTCTCGAAACGAAACGGCGATACACGACCGAGTAGCCCTCCGGAAGTGCAGTCCGTGAGAGCTGACTCGCCCGATCTTCTGGAAGCAACTCTGTACGGCCGATCTTCTTCAACGGATCGAACAACGGGTTGTAAAGCGCGTAGATGAAGCCTGCCTTCCCAGGCTTGTGTCGCTCCGTCGCCATGGCCGCACGATACGTGCCGACACTGACAAGCAAGTTCGGTAGCCGCGACAGAGATCCCGCTTGGTCCGGGCGGCGCGCGGGGAGGGCTAGCGTCGGGGGTCGTGGATCTCGACGCCGCCATGGGGCTCGCACTGGAGGAGGCCGACGCCGCGCTCGCCCACGGGGACGTCCCGGTGGGGGCCGTCGTCCTGCGCGACGGCGAGGTCATCGCCCGCCGGCACAACGAGCGCCAAGCGACGGGCGACCCGACCGCCCACGCCGAGATCCTCGCCCTCCGCGACGCCGCCGCGGTCGTCGGCGGGTGGCGGCTCACCGGGACGACGCTGGTCGTCACGCTCGAGCCCTGCCCCATGTGCGCCGGGGCGCTGGTGGCGGCGCGGGTCGACCGGGTGGTGTTCGGCGCCGCCGACCCCCGGGCCGGCGCCTGCGGGTCGCTCTACAACCTGTGCGCCGACCCCCGCCTGAACCACGAGGTCGAGGTCGTGGCCGGGGTCCGGGCCGAGGAGGGGGCGGCGCTGCTCACCGGCTTCTTCGGCGAGCGGCGGTCCTGACCGGCCGGCGAGCCGGACCGGCGGGCGGGGGCCGTCGCCCGACCACCGGCCGGCCCGCTCGGCCGGCGACCCTGGGCGGGTGCCCCCGCCTCCGTCGTCAGCTCGCGACCTGGTCCGGGTCGGTGTCGCCGGTGCGCCGGTGGGCCTCGAGCTCGACGACGGGCGCGGCGACGGCGCGCGGCTCGGAGCGGGTGCCGGCGACGAGCCGGCCGCGGGCGCCGCACCAGCACCGCCAGTCGAGGACCGGGCCCTCGGGCGAGGTCGAGATGCCTTCGACGCGGGACATGTCGAGCAGCACCGAGGATCCGTGCTCGTGACAGTGGACCACGAACATGGGAACGTCTCCTTGGGCGGGGGGCCAGTCCACTTAGCAGACCATTAGTGGACGTCATCGGGAATTGGTATGTACAATGTCGCGACGGTAGGCGCCATTTCCAGATCCAATCGGGGGGCGAGTGGTATGCAGCCGATCGAAGTGGTGCTGGGCAGGTGGTCGGAGGGCCCGGGCCCGCTCCACCGCAAGCTCGCCGACGCCCTCCGCCGGGCCATCGACCAGGGCCGCATCCCCGGCGGCGAGCGCCTGCCGTCCGAGCGCGAGCTGGCCCGGCGCCTGGCGGTCAGCCGCAGCACCGTCGTCGCCGCCTACGGCCACCTGCGCAGCGAGGGCCTGCTCGAGAGCCGCCAGGGCAGCGGCACCCGGGTGCGCGCGTCGGCCGCCGGCCCCCAGCCGCCCGTCCCCGACCTGCAGGTGAGCCCCGTCTACCGGACGCTGATCGACGTCCGCGACGACGTGATCTCGCTCGCCGCCGCCATCTTCCCCGCCCACCCGCGCGTCGGCGAGGCGGCCGCCCGGGTCATGGCCGAGGACGGTGACAAGCTGCTCGCCCACGGCGGCTACCTCCCGGCCGGCCTCCCGGCGCTGCGCGAGGCGCTCGCCGAGCGGCACACCCGGCAGGGCGTGCCCACGAGCCCCGAGCAGATCGTCGTCACCACCGGCGCCCAGCAGGCGGTGAGCCTGGCGGCCCAGCTCTTCGTGGCCCCCGGTGACCAGGTGGTGGTCGAGTCGCCGAGCTTCAGCGGGACGCTCGACATCATCCGCAGCCGCGGCGCCCGGGTCGTCGAGGTGCCGGTCGACGACGGCGGGGTCGACGTGCGGGGCGTCGCCCGGATCGTCACCCAGGAGCAGCCCGTCCTCGTCTACCTCATGCCGTCGTTCCACAACCCGACGGGCGCCATGCTGGCCGCCAACCGGCGGCGGGACCTGGCCGAGCTGGTGGCCGAGACCCGCGTCCCCCTCGTCGAGGACAACGCGCTCGAGAACGCGCCCCTCGACGACGACTGGCTCCCGCCCATCGCCGCCTACGCGCCCCCGGACGCCCCGGTGCTGTCGGCCGGGTCGTTCAGCAAGGCGGCCTGGGGCGGCCTGCGGGTGGGCTGGATGCGGGGCCCCGTCGAGCTGATCCAGCGGATCGTCGAGCTGAAGGCGATGAACGACCTCGGCTCGCCGCTGTTCGACCAGGCGCTCGCCGCCCGGCTCGTCCCCCACCTGGACGAGATGCGGGCCGACCACCGCGACATGCTCAACCGCAACCTGGAGCTGGTCTCGCGCCTGCTCACCGACCTGCTGCCGGACTGGCGCTGGTCGCGGCCCAAGGGCGGGCCGTCGCTGTGGGTCGAGCTGCCCGAGGGCAGCGCCTCGGCCTTCACGCAGGTGGCGCTGCGGTTCGGCGTCGAGGTGATCCCCGGCGACCAGATGTCGGCCACCAGCGCCGGGGAGCGGAAGCTGCGCCTGCCGTTCAGCGCCGAGCCGCCGGTGCTGGAGGAGACGCTGGTGCGCCTCGCCCGGGCGTGGGAGGCCTACGCCCCCCAGCGCCGGCGGTCGCCGTCGCCCAGCCGGCCGGTCGTCGTCTGACCCGTCCGGGCCGGCGGGGCGGGGGCCGGGTTCCGGGTTCGGAGGAGGCGCGCGCCTCTGGTAGCTTCGTCGCCGGAAGGTTGCCAGAGCGGACGAATGGGGCGGCCTCGAAAGCCGTTGTGGCCTTCGGGTCACCGTGGGTTCGAATCCCACACCTTCCGCTGACGAGCCGTGGTGAGCGCCTCCGGGCGGGAGCGACCCCACCACCCGGGGACCGAGCCCGACCGGAGGTGCCACGGCCACGCCGTCACCCCGCACTGACCGAAGGCGCGCGGGGTGACGTCGCCGTCGTCGCCCGGGCCCCTCCCGCATCTGGCGTCGCTCGCCACCAGCTGCGCGTGTGACAGACGCCAGAACGGCACGGCGCCGGTCCGTCCCACCGATCGGCGACCAGCGACGGTCGGGCCGCGGCCGCCCACCCTTCTGGCGTCTCTCACGACCACATCTGCGAGTGAGGGACGCCGGACCGAGGCCGCCGGCGACGCAACGCCTCCGCCGGCCGCGATCAGGCGAGGGTCCCACCCTTCCGGCGTCGCTCAGCACCGCATCCGCGGGTGACAGACGCCAGAACGAGGCGCGGGGCAGGACCGCCCGCGGGCGTGCCCGCGGTCAGTCCCAGCAGAGGCAGAACGGGTGGCCGGCGGGGTCGAGGTAGACCCGCCAGTTCTCGTCGATGCCCGGCTGCAGCTCGGTGCGGCGGGCGCCGATGGCCAGGACCCGGGCCTCGGCCTCCTCGACGTCGTCGACGGTCACGTCGATGTGGAACTGCTGGCCCCGCTCGGCGCTCGGCCACTCCGGTGGCCGGTAGTCGTCGGCCCGCTGGAAGCTGAGGATCACCTTGGCGCCGTCACGCAGGTTGACCCAGTCGTCGTCGGCGTAGGTGATCTCGCCGCCCACCAGCTCCCGGTAGAACTCGGCCAGGGCCCGGGGATCGGGGCAGTCCAACACGACGGCGCGCATCTCGGCGATCGGCATGGGCGGCGACCGTACCGACCGCATGCCGCCGAGGAGAGCGATCTGTCGCCCGATGTCACAGCGGCGGGCCGGCCGGTGTCCTCGTGCCGACGCATCGAGGAGGTCGACATGAGGACGAAGCTGCACCGCCGCGCCACCGAGGTCCGTGCACCGGGGCGCCGGCCCGGGGAGACTGGCGGTGTGAGCGCCGACCCGTTCGACCGGCACCGGGGCCTGCTCTTCACGGTCGCCTACGAGATGCTCGGTTCGGCGTCGGACGCCGAGGACGTCGTCCAGGAGGCGTGGCTGCGGTGGTCGGCGGTCGACGAGGCGACGGTCCGGACGCCCCGGGCCTACCTGGTCAGCATCGTGACCCGGCAGGCGCTCAACCGGCTCCGGACGCTCGCCCGGCGGCGGGAGGAGTACGTCGGGGAGTGGTTGCCCGAGCCGGTCGTCACCAGCCCCGACGTCGCCGAGGACGTCGAGCTCGCCGAGAACGTGTCGGTGGCGATGCTCACCGTCCTCGAGACGCTGGGCCCGACCGAGCGGGCGGTGTTCGTGCTGCGCGAGGTGTTCGAGACGCCCTACGAGGAGATCGCCGCGGCCGTCGGCAAGTCCCCGGCGGCGGTGCGGCAGATCGCCCACCGGGCCCGGGAGCACGTCGCCGCCCGCCGGCCCCGCGTGCAGGTGAGCCGGGCCGAGCAGGAGCAGGCCGTCGAGCGATTCCTCGACGCCCTCCAGAGCGGCGACGTCCAGCGGCTGCTCGACGTGCTGGCCCCGGACGTGGTGGTCGTGTCGGATGGCGGCGGTGTCGTGCCGGCGCTGCGGCGCCCCGTCCGCGGGGCCGAGAAGGTCGCCCGCCTGCTGGCCCGGTTCGCCGCCGAGGCGCCGGAGGCCCGGGTCGGCACGACGACGCTCAACGGCGCCCCGGCGGGCCGGGTCGACGTCGAGGGCATCGGCACCGTCGCCGTCACGGTGACGGTGACGCCGGGCGGCGACGGCACACCTCGGATCTCCGGCATCTACGCCGTCGCCAACCCGCGGAAGCTGGCGTGGCTCGACGGCGAGGTGCAGCTCACCCGGTAGGGCCGCTCAGACGATGATCCCCCGCACCTCCAGGAGCGGCGCCACCAGGTGACGGGGACCGTCGGCCCGCACCTCCCCCGCCGGCACCGGGAGGCCCGTGAGCTGCCGCCACGCGACCGACGCCGGCAGGTCGAGTCGGGCGGCGGGCCGGTCGCCGGGGCCGGGTTCGAGGACCCAGCGGTCGCCGGTGCGGACCAGGTGCCACCTGCCGGCCCCACCGAGCGCGACCTCGACGACGGTGCCCTGGGGTGCCTCGGCCCGGAACTGGTGGGGGAAGCCCCACACGAAGGTGCGGAGGACGTCGGGCAGGAAGCGGTCGTGCGCGCCCGGGCGCCCGACCGCGTCGCGGATCTGCCGCTGGTGGACCCACCGCTCGGTCAGGTCCCGGCAGAGGTCGAACCAGCGGGGCACGGGACCGGTCGACGCCCAGACGACGTGGCTCGGCCCGGCCAGGTCGATCGTCCCGACGACGGCGTCGACGTCACGGCCGACCCGGTCGATCAGCTCGACGACCACGCGGCGGCTCAGCCCCTGGGCCCCGGCGACCCACCGCTCGTTCTTGGCGTCGAGCGAGCGGACGAACTCGTCGTGGTCGACGTCCGTGGGCAGCAGCCCGGACAGGTCGCGGTCCCGCTCCCGCGACAGCCAGCCGAGCTCGTTGTCGAGCAGGTGGAGTGCGACGTCCTTGACCCGCCAGTGGCCGGCCTCGGTGGGCACCACCCACTCGCCGTCGGTGAGGCCGGCGAGCAGCGCGACGAGGTCGTCCCGCTCGGCGGTGATCGCCGGCCGGGGGTCGCGCACGGGGAGGTCGGCCAGCTCCACCGGCCCAGTGTCGTGGCCCGGCGGCAGCGGGGTCGACGGGGTTTCCGCGGGCGGCCGGACCCGCCGGTGGGCGACGATGGGCGGATGAGCGTCAAGCGGCCGTGCGCGAAGGTCCTGCTCGTCGACGAGGACGACCGGGTCCTCCTGTTCAGCGGCATCGACCGGACGAAGCCGGACGTCCCGCCCTGGTGGTTCCCCGTCGGCGGCGCCCTCGAGCCGGGCGAGACCTTCGCCGAGGCCGCCGTGCGCGAGACCCTGGAGGAGACCGGCCTCCGCATCGACGACCCCGGCCCGGTCGTCTTCACCCGCTCGTTCCGCTGGGACTTCGAGGGCACGGACTACGACCAGGAGGAGCAGTTCTTCCTCGTCCGGGTGCCGTCCTTCACGCCGACGCCGACCGCCTGGACCGATGTCGAGGCCGCCACCATGCGCGGCCACCGGTGGTGGTCGATCGACGAGCTGCGGGCCACCGACGAGCAGGTGTTCCCCGAGGACCTCGCCGACCGCCTCGCCCAGCTGCTGTCCTGAGCGCGGGCGCCCTGGAGCGGGGCGCCCCGACCGTCAGGCCGTCGAGGACCGGGCCCGGCGGCGGAGCACCTCGATCTGGGCGGGCGTCTCGGGCGACGGGCGCCGGCCCTTGCGGGTGCCGGCCCGCAGCTCGGCCAGGCGGTCGAGGACGTCGTCGCCGGTGGCGAGGCCGCGGTCGAGCAGCAGGCAGCCGACGACCGTCCCGGTGCGGCCGACGCCGCCCCAGCAGTGGACGTAGACGCGGCCCCGCTCCTCGGCCTCGGCGATGAGCCGGAGGGTCTCGTCGTACCGGGCGTCGTCCACCACCCCGAGGTCGGGGATCCCGCGGCGCTCGTGGCGCAGGTCGAGCCCCCGGGCGGCGGCGACCTCCTTCACCAGCTCCGAGTAGGGCGCCAGGCCGTCGTCGTCCGTGGTGAGGTCGACGAAGGTGCGGACGCCGGCGTCCACCAGCAGGTCGACCTTCTGGCGGGCCCGGGCGCGCTCCTGGTGGCCCGGGTACTCGCCGGCCAGCACGCCGGGGATGACCCACCAGGCGTGCAGGAAGTCGTCGTGCGGCCAGCTCGGCGCCCCGCCGGTCGCCTCGGGGCGCGCCGCCTCGTACAGGCCGGCGGCCAGCGCCTCGATCCGGTGCCGCATCACCAGCTTCTCCCGCCACTCGGCCGGGATGCCCGACAGGCCCCACCGGGCGCCGGCGAGCTGGCCGGCGATGGCGGCGGTCGTGTCGGCGTCGTCGCCCAGGTTGGCGGCCCGCAGGACGGCGTCGCGGAAGTCACGGGCGCCCGCCACGGCCCAGACGGCCGCCTCGAGCGCGTCGACGCAGTAGCCGGTGCCCCGCACCTCCGCCGCCGTCTTGGCCCGCCACGAGCCCTCGGCCACGGCCCGGACCTCGGGGTGGAGCGACCCCCACCGCCAGAAGCCGGGGGCGAGGACCGTGTCGGCCGGCCGGCCGTCGATCAGCGCCGCCACCATCGCGCCCAGCACCCGGCAGGCGTCGACGGGCCGGCTGGCGGCGTGGGTCGTGCGGCTCGACTCGCCCGACAGCTCGGCCGCCCGGGCGACGTCGTGGTGCCAGCGGATCGGCACCGGGGCCAGCCGCATGAGCGAGCCGTTGGCCGCGCTCTCCTCGTCGGGCGCCGGGTCGACGGCCTCGCCCGTGCGCTCGAACCGCCGGAGCTGGGCGCTGACCGTGTTGCCGATGTCGAAGCAGTCCCCGTTCGACGACAGGTAGCCCTCGCGGGACCACCGCACGTACCGGCGCATCTGGTCGGCCGGGTCGTGGTCGCCCCGGTCGAGGAGCGACTCGGCCAGGCACAGCGCCATCGACGTGTCGTCGGTCCACTCCCCGGGTCGCAGCCGGAACGGGCCGCCGCCGACCATGTCGTCGATCGGGGCGAAGGTCCCGGGCCGCTTGAACTCCAGCGTGGTGCCCACCGCGTCGCCGCAGGCCAGACCGACGAGGGCGCCGATCGCCCGGTCCCGTCGACCCGCGCCCGCCGCATCCCCTGCCGCGGCGCCGCCGTCCGCCCGCTCGGCCGGCATCCGCTGATCCGCCACTGCAACCTCCTGGCCGTCCCGTCAGCTCCTACGGGCCGGCGCCCCCTCGCCCCGGCGCGCGCGGCCACGCCGCCCGCCGGTCGGTCCGCCCGCCCGACGGGGCGCCACGCTACCCGCGCGCCACGCCCGCGGAGCGCACCGTCGGCGGGCGCGGGCGCCCGCAGCGGCGACCGCCGCGCCGGGCAGCGCCCGGCCACCGCCGTCACACGAACCGTGCTGCGGTGATCGTGGCCCGGAAGAACGGGTCGCCCAGGCGGTCGCCCGCCGGTGCCGCAGGGGCGCGGGCGGCGGCGTCGACCGGCGGGCCCCACGCCGCCTCGATCGCCCGGGGCAGGGTGAAGCCGTCGGCCCGGACCTCGCCGCCGAAGCTGACGGCGAACAGGCGCTCGGCGTAGCCGGTGCCGTCGGGGTCGCCCCACCGGGGCATCGAGATCGACCGCAGGGCGCCCCGGTCGTCCACCTCGACGGTGACGTCGTGCTCCCAGCGCCCGACGTGGACCCGGGCGACGGCGCGGCGCTCGTCGACGGCCCGCCACGTCACCGCCGGGCTGACCGCCGCCCCCGGCACGAGCAGCGCCTCGCCCGCCAGGCGGCCGGCCGCGCTGCGGGTGACGTCGGCGCCCCCGGCGGACATCACCGGCACCAGGCCGAACAGCGCCCAGCGCATGTCGCCCTCGCCGTCGGCGTAGCGGTCGAAGCCCCGGACCCGGAGCGGGCCCCGGCCGGCCGACGCCGCCCACACGAAGCCGTCCGGCGGGGCCAGCACCTGCGCGGCGGTGAACGGCATCCACCGCCCGACGCGGATCTCGCCCTGCATCGCCAGCAGGGCGGTGCGCCGCAGCGGCGTGCCGGGCTCGATCGCGTGCCGCAGCCAGCGGGCCGCCGGCGCCGGCAGCACGGCATCGGCCACCGCCGGGTCGAAGCGGACGGGATCGACCGTCGGCCGGGCCAGCGCCCGCCACGTCGACCGGACCGGGCCCGGCAGCCGCCGGGGGGCAGCGGTGGCACCGCCGCCGTGGTGCTGCCGGGCCGCGGTCCGGGCCGGCCGCCCGTCGCCGCCGGCCCGGGGCCGCACCGACCCGGGCTCGACGGACGGCGCGCGGCCGGGGGGCGCCGCCGGGGGTGGGTGACGTTCGGCCCGCGCCTTCACGCCGAGGAGCATGCGCCGGTCCATGGCGAAGGCGACGGGCTCGACCAGCGTGGGACCGAACCGGAGGCGGGTGGCCAGGTCGTCGGACGTCGCGCACCGGTAGCGGCTGACGAACCGGCTGCGCCCGGCGCCGAGGTCCTCCACGAGGAGCAGCCAGGTGACCGCCACCCAGGGGTCGCCCCGCGCCCGGGCGCCGGGCGGCGGTTCGCCGTGGGCCAGCAGCCACCGGCCCGGCACGACGCCCACCACCTCGAGCGCCGGGAGCTTCGGGTGCAGCACCAGGCGGTCGCCCGGCCGGTGCGCCCACGCCGGGCGGACCTCCTCGGCGTTGCGCACCCCGCACCCGACGAGGTTCTCGAGCGCCGCGTAGCTGTAGAAGCCGCCGCGGTCGACCCCGACCTGCGCCACCCAGGGCCACACCGCGGTGGGCGGTGCCTCGATCTCGACACCGTGGGTCCACTGCCACCGGGGGGCCTCGATCAGGCCGTCGCCGGGGTACCGGCGGTCGGCGGCCTCGCCCATCCCCCACCGGTTGCGCGCCGGCCGAGCGAACGGCGTGACCGCGGCCGCCGCCATGACCACCAGACCCCACAGCGCGTCGAGCAGGTCGCGCCAGCCGGTCCACCGGCGGCGGGACCGTCGTGCCGGCACCGCCTGGCCGCTCACGTGCGTGACCTCGGGCCGGCCGGGAGGCGAGATCGTCGTGGTCACGCCCCCACCGTGCCGCCGCCCCACCCCCGCTCAGCAGGGCCGAACGTCACCTTCCCGCCGTGCCGGGCGGACCCCGCCGGGCCCGCGGTGCCCGACGCCCCGGGCCCGGCGCGCGGGGCGTCAGCTCTTGACCAGGCGCTCGATGGCCCGCGTCGCCTCGGACACCTTGGCGGCGGCGTCGGGCGCCCCCGAGGACAGGGCGTCGGACACGCAGTGGTGCAGGTGCTCGTCCAGGAGGCCGACGGCGACGCTCTGCAGCGCGCTGGTCACCGCCGAGATCTGGGTGAGCACGTCGATGCAGTACGTGTCCTCCTCGATGAGGCGCTGCAGGCCCCGGACCTGCCCCTCGATGCGGCGCAGGCGGCGCAGGTAGTCGTCCTTGGTCATGCTGTAGCCGGCCACACCCATACCCTAACGGGGTACCGGTCGCCTGTGTCGCGCCGCGCCCGCCCTCCGACCCCACGCCGGCGCCCGGCCTCTAGGGTGGGGGCGTGCTCATCGGATCGCATGTGAAGGCGTCCGACCCCCTCGGTATCGCCGCGGCCGAGGGCGCCGACGTCGTCCAGATCTTCCTCGGCAACCCGCAGAGCTGGAAGAAGCCCCAGCCCCGCGAGGACGCCGAGCAGCTGCGGGCCTCACCGGTGCCCATCTACGTGCACGCGCCGTACATCATCAACCTGGCGTCGCCCAACAACCGGGTGCGGATCCCCTCCCGCAAGGTGCTGCAGCAGACCTGCGACGCCGCCGCCGAGATCGGCGCGGCCGCGGTCATCGTCCACGGCGGGCACGTCACCGCCGACGACGAGCCCGAGGCCGGCTTCGCCCGCTGGCGCAAGGGCCTCGACACCCTCGAGACCGACGTCCCGATCTACCTGGAGAACACGGCCGGCGGCGACCACGCCATGGCCCGCCACTTCGACACCATCGCCCGGCTCTGGGACCACATCGGCGACACCGGCATCGGCTTCTGCCTCGACACCTGCCACGCCTGGGCCGCCGGCGAGCGGCTGATCGACGCCGTCGAGCGCATCAAGGCCATCACCGGCCGCATCGACCTCGTCCACTGCAACGACTCCAAGGACCCGGCGGGGTCGGGCCGCGACCGCCACGCCAACATCGGCACCGGCACCATCGACCCGGAGCTGCTGGTCGCCGTCGTCGAGGCGGCCGGCGCCCCGGTCGTGTGCGAGACCGCGGACGAGGGCCGCAAGGACGACATCGCCTTCCTGAAGAGCCGGGTCAAGGGCTGAGCGACGGCCGCCGGCCCGGGCCGGCCGCCGCGGCCCCCGACCGGGCTCAGGCCAGGCCGACCGCCGAGGGGTCGGGCCGGGCGCCCGCCTCCTCGCGCACCAGCGTCCGGTAGAGGTCGGCGTACAGGCCGCCCGCGGCCAGCAGGTCGGCGTGCCGCCCCCGCTCGACCAGGCGACCGTCGGCGACGACCAGGATCTGGTCGGCGCTGGTGATCGTCGACAGGCGGTGGGCGATGACGATGCTCGTCCGCCCGGCGAGGGCCTCGGCCAGCGCCCGCTGGATCGCCGCCTCGTTCTCGCTGTCGAGCTGGCTGGTGGCCTCGTCGAGGATGACGATGGCGGGGTCCTTCAGCAGCATGCGGGCGATGGCCAGCCGCTGCTTCTCGCCACCGGAGAGCCGGTAGCCGCGCTCGCCCACCACCGTGTCGTAGCCGTCGGGCAGCGCGGCGATGACGTCGTGGATCTGCGCGGCCCGGGCCGCGGCCTCCAGCTCGGCGTCGGTGGCGTCGGGCCGGGCGTAGCGGAGGTTGTTGGCGACGGTGTCGTGGAACAGGTGCGGGTCCTGGGTGACGACACCGATGGCGGCCCGCAGCGACTCCTGGGTGACGTCGCGGACGTCGAGGCCGTCGATCCGCACCGCGCCCCCGGTGACGTCGTAGAGCCGGGGGATGAGCAGCGACAGCGTCGTCTTGCCGCTGCCGGAGGGTCCGACGAGGGCGACGAGCTGGCCCGGCTCGATCGTGGCGGTGATCCCGTGCAGCACCTCGCGCCCGGCGCCGGCGTGCCGGGCGTCGCCGTCGACGGCCGCCCGCAGCGTCGCGTCGTCCTCGCCGTCCACCGCGACGCCGTCCACCGGGACCTCCCCGTCCACCGGGCCGTCCCCGTCCGCCGGGCCGTCCCCGTCCGCCGGCGCGCCGGCCTCCACGGGGGTCTCGCCGTCGCCGTCGGGTCGGCGCCGGGCCGCAGCGCCCAGGCCGACCTCGGGGTCGAGCTCGAGCGTCGGCACGATGACCCGGTCGGGGTAGGCGAAGTGGACGTCGTCGAACTCGACCCGGCCCCGCACGTCGGTCAGCTCGACGGCGCCCGGCCGGTCGGCCAGCGGCAGCGGCGTGTCGAGGACCTCGAACACCCGCTCGAAGCTGACCATGGCGGTCAGCAGGTCGACGTGGGCGTTGCTGAGCGAGGTGAGCGGCCCGTACAGCCGGGTGACGTAGGCGGCCAGGGCGACGAGGGTGCCGAGCGTGAGCGTCCCCTCGACGACCTGCATGCCGCCCACCCAGTAGACGAGCGCGGTGCCGATCGCCCCCACGAGGGTGAGCGCGATGTAGAAGGTCCGCCCGTAGAGGGCGGCGAGGATGCCGTTGCGCCGCACCCCGTCGGCCCGGGCCGCGAACGAGGCCGACTCGTCCTCCCGGCGCCCGAACAGCTTGACCAGCAGCGCGCCCGCGACGTTGAACCGCTCGGTCATCGTCGTGTTCATCGACGCGTTGAGGTCCATCTGGCGCCGGGTGACCGCCTGGAGGCGGCGCCCGACCCGCCGGGCCGGGACGATGAAGAGCGGCAGCACGACGAGCGACAGCAGGGTCAGGCGCCACTCCAGCGCCGCCATGGCCACGAGCGTCGTCGCCAGGGTGATGACGTTGGAGGCCACCCCGCCGATGGTCGTGGTCAGGGCCCGCTGGGCGCCGATGACGTCGCTGTTCAACCGGTTGGTCAGCGCGCCCGTCTGGGTGCGGGTGAAGAAGGCGAGGGGCATGTTCTGGACGTGGTCGAACACCGCGACCCGCAGGTCGAAGATGACGCCCTCGCCGATGCGGGCCGACAGCCACCGCTCGACCACGGCGAGCACGGCGCTCGCCACGGCCACGACGACCGCCAGCGCCGCGAGCAGGTGCAGCAGGCCCGAATCGCCCCGGTCGACGCCCCGGGGGATGGCGACGTCGATGATCTCCCGGAACAGCAGGGGCGGCACGAGCTGCACGACCGCTGCCACCACGATGACGCCCAGGTAGGCCAGGAGCTGCCACCGGTAGCGGTGGGCGAAGCGCAGCACCCGGCGGACGACCGGCCAGCTCGGGCGGGCGTCGCCGAGCTGGCTCGGGTCGGCACCGAGCATGCCGCCCATGCGCAGGTGTGGGCCGCCTCCGACCCGGGCTCCCATGGCCATGCCACCGAGGGTACGGGGACCGCGCCCGCATCCACCCCGACCGGGGGCCCGGCGGCGCCGGGCGCCGCCCCGGCGGTCTCTACGGCCCGGCCGGCGAGGGGGTCGCCGCCCGGTCGGCCAGGAAGGGCAGCGCGGCCCGCACCTCGGCCACCCGCTCGGCGGTGACGTCGGCCACGATGAGCGCCTCGCCGCCGGCCGCGGCGGCCAGCGTCTCGCCCATCGGGTCGACGATCGCGCTGTCGCCCGAGTACTCGAGCGACCCGCCGGTCCCCACCCGGTTGCAGCCGACGACGTAGGCCTGGTTCTCGATGGCCCGGGCCCGCAGCAGCGCCCGCCAGTGGGCGCGGCGGGGCGTCGGCCAGTTGGCCACGCAGACGTAGGCGTCGGTGCCGGGGGCCACCGCCCACCAGTCGTCGGCGAAGCGCAGGTCGTAGCAGACGAACAGCGACAGCCGGAGGCCCTCGACCTCGACGGTCACCCGCTCGTCGCCCGCCTCGAAGACCGTGTCCTCGCCGCCGTAGGCGAAGCGGTGGATCTTGCGGTAGCGGTGGACCTCGCCCCCCGGCCCGGCGAGCACGAGGGTGTTGTGCGGGCGCTCGTCGCCGGGGCGCACCTCGGGGATCGAGCCGCAGACCCAGACGCCGTGGGCGGCCGCCTGCTCGGCCAGGAACCGCGACGACGGACCGCCCTCGGGCTCGGCGGTGCGATCGACCCGCATGGAGAACCCGGTGGAGAACGTCTCCGACAGCACGACCAGCCGGGCCCCGGTGGCCGCCGCGCCGGCGACCATGGGGGCGAGCCGGGCGAAGTTGGCCTCCTTGTCCTCCCAGACGATGTCGTGCTGGACGACCGCGACCTTCATGCTGCACCTCCGTGGGCCTCGGGGGGCGGGCCGCCGGGGCCGCCACCGCCCAGCTGGCCGAGCCGGGCCACCGCCTCGGCCAGCACCTCGGTGCGCCGGGCGAACGAGAAGCGCACCAGGTGCCGGCCCCGGGCGGGGTCGCCGTAGAAGACCTGGGTGGGGATGGCCACCACGCCGCACCGCTCGGGCAGCTCGCGGCAGAACGCCATGCCGTCGCCGTCGGGGCGGAGCGGGCGGATGTCGACGGTGACGAAGTAGGTGGCCGAGGGGCGGAACACCTCGAAGCCGGCCGCGGCCAGGCCCGCGCAGAGCAGGTCCCGCTTGGCGGCGAGGTCGGCGGCGACGCCACGGAAGTAGTCGTCGGGCAGGTCGAGCCCGACGGCGACCGCCGGCTGGAACGGCGCGCCGCCCGCGTAGGTGAGGAACTGCTTGGCGGTCGTCACCGCGGTGACCAGCGGGGCGGGGGCGCAGACCCACCCGACCTTCCAGCCGGTCGTCCGGAACGTCTTGCCGGCCGACGAGATCACCACCGTGCGGTCGCGCATCCCGGGGAGGGTGGCCAGGGGCACGTGGCGGCGCCCGTCGAAGGTCAGGTGCTCGTAGACCTCGTCGGTGACGACCAGCAGGTCGCGCTCGTGGGCCAGCTCGGCGACCGCGGCCAGCTCGGCCTCGTCGAGCACGGTGCCCGTGGGGTTGTGGGGCGTGTTGACGAGGAGCAGGCGGGTGCGGGGCGTGACCGCCGCCCGGAGGGCGTCGACGTCGAGCCGGTGGTCGGGCGGCCGCAGCGTGACGAAGACGGGCCGGGCGCCGGCCATGGCGATCGACGCCTGGTAGCTGTCGTAGGTCGGCTCGAGGACGACGACCTCGTCGCCCGGCTCGCACAGGGCCAGGCAGGCGGCGGCGATGGCCTCGGTGGCGCCGGCGGTGACCAGCACCTCGGTGTCGGGGTCGTAGGCCAGCCCGTAGAAGCGCTGCTGGTGGCGGGCGATCGCCGCCCGCAGCTCGGGCACGCCCCGGCCCGGCGGGTACTGGTTGCGCCCCGACCGGATGGCCTCGACGGCGGCGTCGAGCACCTCGGGCGGGCCGTCCTCGTCCGGGAACCCCTGGCCGAGGTTGACGGCGCCGGTGCGGGCCGCCAGCTCGGTCATCTCGGCGAAGATGGTGGTGCCGAACCCCTGGAGCCGGCTCGCGAGGTGGGGGACGCGCTCGACCATCACCCGCCGAGCGTAGGGCGGCCGGCGCGCCACCGGGACCGGGTCGATCCCTGACGGTGTGTCAGATACCGTCTGGGCGTGGATCTCAGGGAGTCGGCGGAGGACCGGGCCTTCCGCGACGAGGTGCGGACCTTCCTCGAGGAGAGCCTGCGGGGCGACTTCGCCGTGGTCCGCGGCCGGGGCGGCCCGGGCGACGAGCTGGCGCTGTTCGAGGAGCGCCTCGCCTGGGAGCGGCACCTCGGGGCCCACGGCTGGACCTGCGTCGGCTGGCCCAAGGAGTACGGCGGGCGCGGCCTGTCGCTGCGGCAGCAGGTCATCTTCCACGAGGAGTACGCCCGGGCCCGGGCGCCCGGCCGCCTCGGCCACATCGGCGAGACCCTGCTCGGGCCGACGCTCATCGCCTTCGGCACGACCGAGCAGAAGGAGCGGTTCCTGCCGCCCATCGCCGCCGGCACCGAGCTGTGGTGCCAGGGGTACTCCGAGCCCGGCGCGGGGAGCGACCTGGCCAACATCGCCACCCGGGCCGAGCTCGACGGCGACGAGTGGGTGATCCACGGCCAGAAGGTGTGGACGTCGCACGCCCTCTGGGCCGACTGGTGCTTCGTCCTCGCCCGCACCCGGCCGCGCGACCCCGCCCGCCGCCACGCCGGCATCTCCTACCTGCTCGTGCCCATGCGCCAGCCGGGGATCGAGGTGCGGCCCATCGTCCAGATCACCGGGGACAGCGAGTTCAACGAGGTCTTCTTCGACGGCGCCCGCACGGCGGCGGCCAACGTCGTCGGCGGCGAGGGCGAGGGCTGGAAGGTCGCCATGGGCACCCTCGCGTTCGAGCGGGGCGTGTCGACCCTCGGCCAGCAGCTCGCCTTCCGCAACGAGCTGGACGCCGTCGTCGCCGCCGCCCGCCGCACCGGCCGGGCCCGGGACCCCCGGGTCCGCCAGCGGCTCGCCCGGGCCCACATCGGCCTCGAGATCATGCGCCTCAACGCCCTGCGCACGCTGGCCGGGAGCACGTCGGGCACGCTCGGCGGCGAGGCGCTGATCGCCAAGCTCTACTGGTCGACGTTCCACCAGCAGCTGGGCGAGCTGGCCATGGACGTGCTCGGCCCCGCGGCGGTGGCCGGCGACGGCGAGGGCGCCGGCGACCCCGAGCAGGTCGCCGCCCTGCGCCGGCTGTTCCTGTTCAGCCGGGCCGACACCATCTACGCCGGCTCGAGCGAGATCCAGCGGAACATCATCGGCGAGCGCGCCCTGGGCCTCCCCCGGGAGCCCCGGTGAGCGCCACGACGACGCGAGGAGCCACGGTGACCGACCGACCCGCCACCGCCGCCCCCACCGAGCCGCCCGGCCACGACCTGCTCGCCGGCAAGGTCGCCGTCGTCACCGCGGCCGCCGGCACCGGCATCGGCTCGGCCACCGCCCGCCGGCTGCTGGCCGAGGGGGCGACGGTGGTCATCAGCGACGCCCACGAGCGGCGGCTGCGCGAGACGGCCGACGCCCTGGCCGGCACGCCCCGGGCCGACGGCAGCGGCAGCGAGCGGCCGCTGGCCGTGCCCTGCGACGTCACCGACGAGGACCAGGTGCAGGCGCTGTTCGACGCCGTCCTCGAGGCCCACGGGCGCGTCGACGTGGCGGTGAACAACGCCGGCCTCGGGGGCACGGCCGAGCTGGTGGACATGACCGACGAGCAGTGGTCGGCCGTCGTCGACGTGACGCTGACCGGCACGATGCGCTGCACCCGGGCCGCCCTGCGGCGCATGATCCCCCAGGGCGGGGGCGTCATCGTCAACAACGCCTCGGTGCTCGGGTGGCGGGCGCAGGCCGGCCAGGCGCACTACGCGGCGGCCAAGGCCGGGGTCATGGCGCTCACCCGCAGCGCCGCCATGGAGGGCGCGCCCCACGGCGTGCGGGTCAACGCGGTGTCGCCGAGCCTGGCCATGCACCCGTTCCTCAGCAAGGTCATGGACCAGCGGCTGCTCGACGAGATGGCCGGCCGGGAGGCGTTCGGCCGGGCGGCCGAGCCCTGGGAGGTGGCGACGGTCATCGCCTTCCTGGCCAGCGACTACTCGAGCTACATGACCGGCGAGGTCGTGAGCGTCAGCTCGCAGCACCCGTGACCGCGGCCGGGGAGAGGGGGACGACGATGGCGCAGACCGTGTTCGAGACGCTCGACGACCTGCGGGCGGCGGTCGGGACGACGCTCGGCACGAGCGACTGGATCGAGGTGACCCAGGACCGGGTGAACGCCTTCGCCGAGGCGACCGGCGACCACCAGTGGATCCACGTCGACGTCGAGCGGGCCCGGCGCGAGAGCCCCTACGGCGGGCCGATCGCCCACGGCTACCTCACGCTCGCCCTGACCAACCTCGTGCTGCCCCAGGTGCTCGAGGTGCGGGGGGCGCGGATGGGCGTCAACTACGGCACCGGCAAGGTGCGGTTCCCGGCGCCGGTGCCGGTGGGCAGCAGGGTGCGGGGCACGGCCGAGCTGGTGGCCTGCGAGGACGTGCCCGGGGGCGTGCAGACGACGATCCGCATCACGATGGAGGTCGAGGGCGGCGACAAGCCGGCCTGCGTCGTCGAGTCGCTGAGCCGCTGGCTGGCCTGACGGCCGGGCGCGCCGTCGCGGCGCCCCGACGGCGCCGCCGGTCCGACCGGCCGGTCACACGGACAGGATCACCGCGCTGCCGTGGCCGAAGAGGCCCTGGTTGGCCGTGAGGCCGACCCGGGCGCCCTCGACCTGGCGGCCCTCGGCCCGCCCCTGCAGCTGCCAGACCACCTCGCACACCTGGGCCAGCGCCTGGGCCGGCACCGCCTCGCCGAAGCAGGCCAGACCGCCCGAGGGGTTGACCGGCACCCGGCCACCGAGGGTCGTGTCACCGTCCCGCAGCAGGCGCTCCGCCTCCCCCGTCTTGCACAGGCCGATGTTCTCGTACCAGTCGAGCTCGAGCGCCGTGGACAGGTCGTAGACCTCGGCGAGGGACAGGTCCTCGGGGCCGAGGCCGGCCTCCTCGTAGGCGGCGTGCGCGATCGAGTCCCGGAACGTGCGCTGGGCGGGGGCGACGGCGGCCGTCGAGTCGGTGGCGAAGTCGGGCAGGTCGACGACCGTGTTGGGGAAGGTGGGGGTCACGGTCGCGACGGCCCGGAGGCGCACGCCCCGCAGGCCCCGCCGGCGGGCGAACTCGGCCGAGGTGAGCACGACCGCCGCGCCGCCGTCGGAGGTGGCGCAGATGTCGAGCAGGTGCAGCGGGTCGGCCACGATCGGCGAGGCCAGCACCTCCTCGACGGTGACCTCCTTGCGGTAGCGGGCGTAGGGGTTGGCCAGGCCGTGGCGGGCGTTCTTGACCTTCACCCGGGCGAAGTCCTCGGGGGTGGCGCCGTGGAGGTCGATGCGGCGCCGGGCGTAGAGGCCGAAGTACGTGGGGTTGGTGGCGCCCAGCAGCCGGAACCGCAGCCAGTCGGGGTCGTCCCACCGCTCGCCGGCGTTGGGGGCGAGGAAGCCCTTGGGCGTCGTGTCGGCCCCCACGACGAGGGCGACGTCGCACATCCCGGCGAGGATCCGGGCCCGGGCGGTGTCGAGCGCCTGGGCGCCGGTGGCGCAGGCGGCGTAGGCGGTGGCGACCCGGGCCCCGCTCCACCCCAGCGCCCGGGCGAAGGTGGCGCCGGCCACGTAGCCGGGGTAGCCGTTGCGCACGGTCTCGCCGCCGACGACGAGCTGGACGTCGGTCCAGTCGAGCCCGGCGTCGGCGAGCGCGGCGCGCGCCGCGTGCACGCCGTAGGTCTGGAAGGGGCGGCCCCACTTGCCCCAGGGGTGCATGCCCACCCCGACGACGACGACCTCGCCGCTCACCGCTCCCCCTCCCCGGCGCCGACCCCGGCGCCGTCCTCGACCGGCTTCCAGCGCCAGATCGTGCGCTCGGTGCCGTCCTCGTCGACGTAGAGCGTCTCGACCACCAGCTCGACGGGCGCGCCGACCCGCAGGTCGTCGACCCCGTAGCCGTCGGCCACCTGGCCCAGCACCACCAGGCCCTCGGCCTCGAGCTCGACCGCCGCCAGGGCGAAGGGCTCGAAGGGGTCGGTGCGGGGGACGTAGGGCGGCGGCGGCTGGTAGCGGGCGTCGGTGTAGGACCACACCCGGCCCCGGCGGGACAGCTCGACCTCCTCCAGCTCGTCGCCCCCGCACCGGGGGTTGCGGCACCACGACCCCTCGGGGGGGAAGTGGACGGTCCCGCAGGCCCGGCAGCGGGTGCCGAGCAGCGCCGGGCGCTCGCCCGTGGTGAACCACCCCTCGACCGCGGGCCGGCGACCCGGTGCGACGGTCGTGGCGGACGCTGCGGACATGGGCGCTCCTCCCCCCGGACGACGGCTCTCCCGGCCGGGCCGGGCGGCCCGGCGACCGTTCCTGACACACCGTCAGGTCCTTTCGGGAGTGTGCCACACCCCGGGTTTGGGGGCGAGTCCTCCCCCGTGCTAGGCAGGCGGATCGCAGTGCCCGAAACGTCGGGTTTTGAGGGACGCAAACCCTGGATGACGACCGACCTCACCAAGAGCGAGCGCGAGGCCCTCAAGGCCATCTACCGCTTCACGCGCGACGGCTCCGAGGCCCACACGGGGGCCCTGGCCGAGCGCCTCGGCCTCTCCCCCGGCACGGTCACCACGCTGGTGAAGCGGCTGGCCGACCGGGGCCTCGTCGACCACCGCCCCTACCAGGGCGTCACGTTCACCGAGAAGGGCCGGCGCGCCGCCATCGACGCCATCCGGCGGCACCGCATCGTCGAGCGGTTCCTGGCCGACATGCTCGGCTACGCCTGGAACGAGGCCGACGAGCTGGCCGTCGCCTTCGAGCACGAGCTGCCCGACGAGGTCACCCGCCGGCTCTACGTGGCACTGCACCGGCCGGCCACGTGCCCGCACGGCTTCCCGATCCCCCAGCCGGAGGACGACGAGCTGCCGGACACGCCCGAGCTCTACGACCTGGAGCCCGGCGACGTGGCGGTGGTCGCGGTGTCGGGGTCGACCGACGCCGAGATCCTGTCGTTCCTCGGCAACCTCGGCGTCGTCCCCGGCGTCGAGGTCACGGTGCTGGAGAAGCACCCGTTCGACGGTCCCCTGGTCGTCGAGATCGACGGCAAGACCCGCACGATCGGCGAGCGGGTCGCCCGCCAGGTCTACGTCACCCGGACGATCCGGCGGTCGGCCGCCCGCCGGGAGGACAACGGCGACCGCCGGACCGCAACGCCCGAACCCGCTGACTGAGAAACCACACAGGGGGAGAGCACGACATGGTGCACTTGCTCGCCGCCGAAGGCGGCTACCAGGAGTTCACCCTCAGAGGGGGTGAATGGTTCGTCCTCGTCGGCTCCGCGCTGACCGCCCTCCTCGCCCTGGCGGTCGGCTTCTTCCTCATGCGGGGCGTGCTCGCCGCCGACCAGGGCACCCCGACGATGGTCGAGATCGCCAAGGCGATCCAGGAGGGCGCGCTCGCCTACCTCCGGCGGCAGTTCCGCACCATCGGCTACATCGTCGTGCCGCTGGCGGTCATCGTCTTCGTCACCTCGGTGGCGGTGGACAAGCCGGACGGCACCGAGGCGCTGAGCTTCGCCCAGTCGGGCCTGTTCCGGACGCTGGCCTTCATCGCCGGCTGCCTGATGTCGGGCCTCACCGGCTTCATCGGCATGGGCCTCGCCGTGCGGGGCAACGTGCGCACCGCGGCGGCCGCCCGCACCGGCCAGCTCGCCCCGGCGCTGCAGGTCGCCTTCCGCACCGGCGGCATCGCCGGCATGTTCTGCGTCGGCCTCGGCCTGATCGGCGCCTCGATGATCATGATCATCTTCCAGAACACGAGCTCGGCGATCCTCGTCGGGTTCGGGTTCGGCGGCTCGCTGCTCGCCCTCTTCCTGCGGGTCGGCGGCGGCATCTTCACCAAGGCGGCCGACGTCGGCGCCGACCTCGTCGGCAAGGTCGAGGCGGGCATCCCCGAGGACGACCCCCGCAACCCGGCCACCATCGCCGACAACGTGGGCGACAACGTCGGCGACTGCGCCGGCATGGCCTCGGACCTGTTCGAGTCGTACGAGGTGACGCTCGTCGCCTCGATCATCCTCGGCGTCCCCGCCTTCCAGCGCATCTTCCCCGACCAGCCCGGCCTGTGGGCCGCCGGCGCGCTGTTCCCGCTCGCCGCCCGCGCCGTCGGCGTCCTCGCCTCGATCGTCGGCGTGTTCATGGTCCGGGCCCGGTCGTCGGACAAGACGGCCATGGCGCCGATCAACCGCGGCTTCCTCACCGCCGGCCTCCTCACCGTCCTCGGCACGCTGGTCACGGCGCTCGTCTACGTCGGCAACCCCGAGGGCCGGGTCGGCAACGTCGGCTGGCGCATGTTCGGCGCCGTCGTCATCGGCCTCGTGCTGGCCCAGATCGCCAGCCGCATCACCGAGTACTTCACCTCGACCGAGACCTCGCCCGTCCGGGAGATCGCCACCGCCTCCGAGACCGGCCCGGCCACCAACGTGCTCTCCGGCACCGCCGCCGGCCTCGAGTCGTCGGTGTGGGCGATCGTCGCCATCGCCGTCGCCATCGGCGTCGCCATCGGCCTGGGCGGCGGCGACACGCAGTTCTCGCTCTACCTCGTCGCCCTCACCGGCATGGGCATGCTGGCCACCACCGGCGTGGTCGTGTCGGAGGACACCTTCGGCCCGGTCGCCGACAACGCGGCGGGCATCGCCGAGATGTCCGGCGAGTTCCACGGCGACGCCGAGCGGGTCATGGTCGGCCTCGACGCGGTCGGCAACACGACCAAGGCCGTCACCAAGGGCTTCGCCATCGGCTCGGCGGTCATCGCCGCCGTGGCGCTGTTCGCCAGCTTCATCGAGATCTCGGCCACCGAGGTGCTGCCGACCGAGACGTTCGACCAGCTGCAGGACACGGCCGGCGGCATCTTCAGCGCCATCCCGATCAACGTCGCCGACCCGAAGGTGTTCATCGGCCTGCTGATCGGCGGCGCGGTGCCGTTCCTGTTCTCGTCGCTGGCGATCCGGGCCGTGGGCCGCACCGCGGGCGTCGTGGTGCAGGAGGTCCGCAGCCAGTTCGCCGACGGCAAGATCATGGCCGGCGAGAAGCGGCCCGACTACGCGCCCGTCATCGACATCTGCACCCGGGCCTCGCTGCGGGAGCTGACCACCCCCGCCCTCCTGGCGGTGCTGACGCCGGTCATCATCGGCTTCGGCGTGGGCTACACCGCCCTGGGCGCCTTCCTGGCGGCGGTCATCCTCGTCGGCCAGCTCATGGCCAACTACCTGTCCAACGCCGGCGGCGCGTGGGACAACGCCAAGAAGTTCATCGAGGACGGCCACCACGGCGGCAAGGGCTCCGAGGCCCACGTCGCCGCCGTCATCGGCGACACGGTCGGCGACCCGTTCAAGGACACCGCCGGCCCCGCCCTCAACCCGCTCATCAAGGTGATGAACCTGGTGTCGCTGCTGATCCTGCCGGCGATCATCAGCCTGTCGGACATCGGCGACAACATCCTCGACACCACGCCGAAGCCGGCCGCCTACGCCATCGCCGCCGCGGCCCTCGTCGTGCTGCTCGGCGCCATCGCCTTCTCGAAGCGGTCGGGCGCCGGCATCACCGACGTCGTGCGCAGCGCGGGCGACGGCCGGACCGACGTGGCCGAGGCCACGACGGCGCAGATCGGCTGACGCCGCCCGGCGGGTGCGCCCGCCGCCCGAGGGGCCGGTCCCGCGGGGCCGGCCCCTCGCCGCGCCCGGCCGGGGTTGGCCGGCGCCGTGGCGGGTAGGGGTGGGGCATGGACGAGCCCGCTGCACGCCCCGGCCTCGCCGAGGAGGGGCCCGACCGGGGGCGCGGCGCCCGCAGCCCGCGCGAGGTGCCGCCCCGGGGGTGGAAGGACGTGGCGGTGCGGACCGTCGAGCGCTCCAAGGCCGACGGGGTGAGCCTGCTCGCCGCCGGCGTCGCCTTCTACGCGCTCCTGGCCCTCGTGCCGTCGCTGGTGGCGCTCGTGTCGATCTACGGGCTGGTGGCCGACCCGCAGGACATCGAGCGCAGCATCGACGAGTCGCTGTCCGCGGCACCCGAGGAGGTGCAGGACCTCGTGAGCTCGCAGCTGTCGGACATCGTCGAGAGCGAGCCGAGCGGCCTGCGGCTCGGCGTGCTCGTCGGCGTCGTCGTGGCGCTGTGGTCGGCCTCCAGCGGGATGAAGAACCTCGTCCTGGCCGTCAACCTGGCCTACGACGAGGAGGAGGGCCGCAAGTTCCTCAAGCTGCGGGGCCTGGCCCTGGCGTTCACCCTCGGCGCCGTGCTGCTGGCGGGGGTCGCCGTCGCCGCCATCGTGCTGCCCCGCTCGCTCGACGGCGGGGGCGCCGAGGGCGCGCTGCGCACGGCGCTCGAGATCGCCCGCTGGCCGGTGCTGGCCGTCCTCGGCCTGCTGGCGCTGGGCGCGCTCTACCGCTGGGGGCCCGACCGGGCGGCGGCCCGGTGGTCGTGGGTGTCGCCGGGGGCGGTCCTGGCCCTCGTCGTCGCCGTGGCGGCGTCGGTCGGGTTCTCGATCTACACGGCCAACTTCGGCAGCTACAACGAGACCTACGGCGCCCTGGCCGCCATCGTCGTCGTGATGCTGTGGCTGTTCCTGGTCGCCTACGCGGTGATCGTCGGCGCCGAGCTCAACGCCGAGCTCGAGCGCCAGACGGCCGTCGACTCGACGACCGGCGCCCCGGCACCGCTCGGGTCCCGGGGCGCGCACGCCGCCGACACGGTGGGCCGGGCGACCGGCCGCCGGTTCCGCCGCGGCGCCCGCCCCGCGCCGAGCTGACCCCGCCCGGCCCGGCGCCGACCCGCCTCAGTCGTCCTCGTCGAGGTGGGGGTCGTCGTGGTCGGCGTGGCGCCAGTAGCCGACCAGCGACACCCGCTCGCGGGGCAGGCCCCGCTCGTGGCGGACGTAGCGGCGCACGGTGGCCATGGCCCGGCTCTCGGCGCCGCCCCACACGTAGGGCGTGCCGCCGGGCCAGGGCATGGCCCGCACCGCGTCGGGCAGCAGGGTGGTCGTGCCCGCGGGAGCGCCGTCCCGGTGGAGCCAGGTGACCGAGTACGTCGGCGCCTCGGGCAGGGGCTGGTGCTCCTCGGGCGAGGCGACCTCGGCGAACACCCGGGCGACGGTGCCCGGCGGCAGGCTCTCGAGGATGGCGGCCGCGGCCGGCAGCCCGGTCTCGTCGGCCACCAGCAGGTACCAGTCGGTGTCGGGCGGCGGGGCGTAGGCGGTCCGGGGGCCCCAGAGCGCGACGGGGTCGCCGGGCTTCGCCCGGGCCACCCAGGCCGAGGCGGGGCCGGTGTCGCCGTGCAGGACGCAGAGCATCTCGATGGCGCGGCGCTCGGGGTACCAGCGGCGCAGCGTGTAGTAGGCGCCGACCGGCCGGTCCTCGACCGGCATCCGCTCGTAGCCCGTCCAGGTGAAGTCCCGGTCGACGGTCAGCTCGGTGCGGCCCGGCGGGGGCAGCAGGAGGTAGAGGAAGGTGTCGGGCCCGACGGGGCGGAAGTCGGCCAGGTCGTCGCCGGCGACGGTGATGCGCCGCAGGTGGGGGTGCACATCCTCGACCGCCACCACCGACGTGACGAAGGTGCGGTACGGGGTGGCCGTGGCGGCGGTGGCGGCGGTCGTCTCGGACATGGGTGGCGCTCCCTCGGAGTGGTCGACGGACGGTCCGCTGGCCTCGGTGGGTTAGGAGAACTTAACACGTTGCCCGGTGGCGCCGCCGTCCGGGCCCCGGCGCCAACCCCCTTGACCTGGAGTGCGCTCGAAGCCGTACCGTCGCCGGTGATGACAGCCGTCACCCACCCCGGTAGCGCACCGACGACGTCCGCCCCGGGCGAGGAGCGCCGGGAGGGCCTGGGCATCGCCGAGGTCGCCGCGATCACCGGCGTGACGCCCCACACCCTGCGGTACTACGAGCGCATCGGTCTCCTGTCGGTGCCCCGCGACGCCGCGGGCCGCCGGGTCTACGGCGAGGCCGAGGTCAACCGGGTGGTGTTCATCACGCGGTTGCGGCTCACGGCGATGCCCATCCGCGACATCCAGGCCTACTTCCGGCTCGTCGACGAGGGGCCCGGCAACGAGGACGAGCGCCTCGCCCTCCTCGAGGCCCACCGCGACACCGTGAAGGCCCGGATCACCGAGCTGGAGTCGGCCCTCGGGGCGATCGAGTACAAGATCGCCACCTACGGCGGCAGCTGCGCCCCCTGAGCCGGCCCCCACCCGCGGGCGGACCGCCCGCCCCCCGTCCCGACCCACCCCCGACCCACCAGCACGGAGGACGACCCACCATGACCCTGCCCACGCGCGCCCTCGGGCGCTCCGGCCTGACCGTGTCCGCCCAGGGCCTCGGCTGCATGGGGATGAGCTTCGCCTACGGCACCCCCGACCACGACGAGGCCGTCGCCACCATCCACCGCGCCCTCGACCTCGGCGTGACCTTCTTCGACACCGCCGACATGTACGGCTTCGGCCACAACGAGGAGCTGGTCGGCAAGGCGCTCGCCGGCCGGCGGGACGAGGTCGTGCTGGCCACCAAGTTCGGCATCCACCTCGACCCGGACGACCCGTCCGCCCGCTTCGTGCGGGGCGACCCCGAGTACGTCCGCCAGGCGTGCGACGCCTCGCTGAAGCGCCTCGGCGTCGACCACATCGACCTCTACTACCAGCACCGGCCGGACGTGACCGTGCCCATCGAGGAGACGGTCGGGGCCATGGCCGAGCTGGTCGAGGCGGGCAAGGTCCGCCACCTCGGCCTGTCCGAGGCGTCGGCCGACACCATCCGGCGCGCCGCCGCCACCCACCCCATCGCCGCCCTGCAGACCGAGTGGTCGCTGTTCGCCCGGGACATCGAGGACGAGATCGTGCCCACCTGCCGCGAGCTGGGCATCGGGATCGTCCCCTACAGCCCGCTCGGCCGCGGCCTGCTCACCGGCACGGTGACCAGCGTGGACGAGCTGGCCGAGGACGACTTCCGCCGGGGCCAGCCCCGCTTCCAGGGCGAGAACCTGGAGAGGAACCTCGCCGCCGTCGCGGTCGTGCGGGAGGTCGCCGAGGCCCACGGGGCCACCCCGGGCCAGGTGGCGCTGGCCTGGCTGGCGGCCAAGGGCGACGACGTCGTGCCCATCCCCGGCACCAAGCGGCGGCGCTACCTGGAGGAGAACGTCGCCGCCCTCGACCTCGTGCTCACCGACGACGAGGTGGCCCGGCTCGACGGGCTGCGGGCCGCCGGCGCCCGCTACGCCCAGGAGAACTGGACCAACCTCGACACGCCACCGCTGGCGAGCTGACCCCCGGACCCCTGCCCCGCCGTGGCGCCCCCGGATATCGTCGGTCCCATGACCGCTGCTGGGAGCGTTGGGGGCGCCACGGCGGTCGCCCCCCGGCCGCCCGACCACCGGGGAGCCGACCCCGACCGCGTGGCGCAGGTCGCCGACGCGCTGCTGGACGGCGCGCTGGAGCCCATCGTCGACATGGTGCTCACGACGACCGAGGACGGCTACGAGGCCCGGGCGGTCGACGGCCGGGTCCGGTTCCGCCGGGAGCGCGTGCCGGGCGAGCGGGGGTGGCGCTTCGTCGAGGTCGAGGTCGAGGGCCGCAACCCGCTGGGCGACACGGCGACCGACCGGTGGGTCGGCCTGGCCGACGAGCTGGCCAACCGGTGGCCCGACCGGACCACGCAGTCCTACCCGCACGCCCACGACCAGATCGCCCAGCTGTTCGACCACCCGCACGCGCCCGACGTCGTCTGCCTGCACTCGCCGGCCCACAACTGGGAGGACCAGGGCGGCGAGCGGGGCGAGCACGGCTCGCTCGGCATCGTCCAGGTGCGGGCGCCGTTCGTGCTGGCCGGGGCGGGCGTGCGGCAGCAGGGCCTCGTCCCGCTGTCGGCCCGGCTGGTCGACGTGGCGCCCACGGTCATGGCCCTGCTCGGGGCCGAGCCGGTGGGCGGCACCGGGCCGACCGGCCAGCCCGACCCGGAGGCGCTGCTCGCCCGCCAGGACGGCCGGGTGCTGACCGAGCTGCTCGACCCCCACGCGCCGCCGCCCGCCCACGTCGTCGGCTTCCTGTGGGACGGCACCAACGCCAACGTGCTGTACGACATGCTGGCCGCCGGCGAGGCGCCGAACCTCGCCCGCCTGCTGGACGCCGGCACGGGGCTGGCCCACGGGGCCATGGCCAGCCTGCCCTCGGTGACGCTGGCCAACCACACCACGATCCTCACCGGGGCCCACCCCGGCCACCACGGCGTCCTCCACAACGCCTGGTACGACCGGGTCGAGGGCCGGCAGATCATCACCAACTCGCCGGAGACCTGGCCGTGGTCGATGCGGTCGCTGTCGCCGGCGGTCGAGACGCTGCACCAGGCGATCCACCGGGCCTTCCCGGGGTCCCGCACCGTGTCGGTCAACGAGCCCTGCGACGTGGGCGCCGACGACTCGACCTTCGAGGTGCTGCGCACCGGCGGCCGGCTGGCCCACCCGCCGAAGCCCGAGGACCTGCCCTTCGCCACCGAGCGCTTCGTGCGGCCGGAGAAGTCCTACGCCATCTCCTCGCAGATCGACCACCTGGGCCTGGTGCAGGCGCTCGACGTGTGGGACGGCGCCCGCGACGGGCGGGCCGCCGACGGGGGGCCGCTGCCCCGGTTCACGTTCGTGAACTTCACGCTCACCGACGCGGCGTTCCACCACAGCGGCCCCTACGCCGAGATCGCCCGGGCGAGCATCCGCGACAGCGACGCCCGCCTGGGCCGGATCCTGGACGCCGTCGAGCGCGCCGGCGTGTGGGACCGCACGGCGTTCTTCCTCGTCGCCGACCACGGCATGGAGGACAGCAACCCCGAGGTCACCGGCGACTGGGGGCCGGCGCTGCGGTCGACGGGCATCCCCCACCGCGACGAGGCCTACGGCTTCATCTACGTCGACGTCTAGCGCGCCGACGGGCCGGCCCGGGGCCGAGCGCGAAACCCGGTCCCGTCGTGCCCGGCCCCGCCCGTAGCCTGCGCGCCGTGACCACGACCCCCTCACCCTCGCCCTCCCCGCCGTCGGCCCGCACGACGGTGCGGCGGAACCCCCACCGCGCCGTCTACGACCGCGCCGCCGCGCTCGCCGTGCTGCGCGAGGGCCTGGTCGCCCACGTGGGGCTCGCCACCGAGGCGGGGCCGGTCGTCATCCCGATGCTCTACGCCCTCGACGGCGACCGCGTGCTGCTGCACGGGTCGGTGGCCAGCCGGCTCCTGCGGGGCGCGGCCGAGGCCGACGTGTGCGTCGCCGTCACCCTCGTCGACGGCCTGGTGCTGGCCCGCTCGGCCTACCACCACTCGATGGACTACCGCTCGGTGGTGCTGTTCGGCCGGGCGGTGCGCGTCGACGACCTGGACGAGCGCCGCGCCGCCCTCGACCGCTTCGTCGAGCACGTCGTCCCCGGCCGCACGCGCGACGCCCGGCCGCCGAGCGAGGTCGAGCTGCGCCGGACGATGGTGCTCGCCCTGCCGGTCGACGAGTGCTCGCTCAAGGTGCGCACCGGCGGCCCGGTCGACGAGGACGTCGACCTCGACCTGCCGGTGTGGGCCGGCGTCGTGCCCCTGGCCACGGTGGCCGGCGCACCGGTGCCGGCCGACGACCTCGTGCCGGGCGTCCCGGTGCCGGACTACGCCCGCGCCTGGGCGCGCCCCGCGGCGGCACCCTGACCGCCCCGCGCCGGCGCCGGGCCCGGCGGTGTGGGTGCCCCGCCCGCCGCCCCCCGGCAGGCGGCGGGCGGGGCACCACGACCGAACAGACTGTCACTCTGGAGCGGCGCTGGCCACCCTCAGATGCGGTTGCTGGCGACGCCGCAGGTCACGCCCCGGTGGAGGCACCGCTCGACCTCGGCCCGCAGCTTGTCCTCGTCCCAGGCGTTGAAGAAGTCCGCGTGGCCGGTGAGCAAGGAGCCCGACGCCAGCGACAGCTCGTGGCCCTCGCCGGTGATCGGCCAGGTGATGGTGAACAGCAGCTGGGGCACCGGGACCGGGTGGCTGTCCGGGCAGGCGCCGTCCTCGCTGCGGGCCATGTGGGACACGTGGTCCTCGCTGTCGAGGTTCTCGCCGTCCCAGCAGTCCGGGAAGCTGACCGCCAGCCGCAGCGGCCGCCCCTCCGGGCACGTCGGCGGCGTCGGCGACCGCTCCGAGCCCGTGCCGCACGACCAGGCCACGACGTCGAGCGGTTGCGGCTCCTCCGCGACCTGGTCGCCGCCGATCATCTTCAGGCCGAACGGGTAGGGCTGCACGGTCGTGGGGTCGACGCCGACGCCCGGCCGGTAGTAGGCGACCGCGGTGATCGGCTCGACCAGCTCCCCGTGGTCGTAGAGCGCGGGCGCCCAGTACGAGGCCCGGTCGAGCTTCTGGTCGCAGGTCGTGTCGCCCGCGGCCAGGCTCTCGGCCGTCGAGTCGGCGTCCGCCGTCGTGTTGCCGAAGAACAGGTGCTGGTGCGACCGGCCGCTGTGCCGGGGGTGCAGGATCGGGTCGTCGGGCGCCGTGTGGCTGAAGGTGCACTCGACGACGAACTGCGGCACCCGCCCCTGCGGCCCGGGGTCGGTGGGCGACAGCCGCACCGCCCCGGCGGCGGCACCGCCGACCGGGGCGTCGCCGTCGCCACCGGGGCCGCCGCACCCGGCCACGAGGGCCAGGGCGGCGGCCACCGCCAGCCAGCGGACCCGGCGGCGCGCCGTCACGGCCGCTCGGGCACCTCGATGGCGTCGAGGTCGATCGCCGGCGGGAGGCCGACCGCCGGCCGGGCCGGCGCCGTCTCGGCGTCCGGCATGTTCTCCTGCGGCTCCGGCACGGGCGTCGTCTTGTAGTCGCCGGACGGCGGGTGCTCGGCCGCGATCAGGGCCACGAGGTCGAGCGCGCCCGCGGACCAGTCGCCGCGGCCCTCGCCCTCGCAGGGGGCCAGCGTCTCGACCTCCTGCGGCGCGCTGGTGCTGAACGTGTTGTCGGCGAAGCAGTTGCCGAGCGCCGAGACGTCCTCCAGCGAGCCGACGGCCAGGTCGGCCAGCCGCGAGTCCTCGACGACGTTGCCGACGACGCGGTTGCCCCGCGGGTTCCAGATCAGCGGGTTGGGCAGCGACGCCGGGTCGGCGAGCTCGTCGTCGAGGGTCTCCTCGCAGGGGCGCTCGTCGTCCTCCGGCGGCGGGATGTCGTCGTTGGGGTCGTCCTCCGGGAACGGCACGAGGCCGATGCCGGTGAGGTCGTGGTCGTAGACGAGGTTGCGCTCGATCGTGTTGTTGACGCCGCCGGCGACGAGGATGCCGTTGCCCATGGCCAGCAGCGCGACGTCGATGGCGGGGGTGTCGGGCTGGTTGTTCGAGTGGACGACGTTGCCGACGATGGTCGTCTCCCGCTCCGGGTAGCAGAGCTCGTAGCTGCCCGAGTTGGGGACGATCCCGGCCCGGTTGTAGCGGAACGTCGAGTTGACGATGAGCAGGTTGCCGCCCGAGTTCGTCCCCGAGTAGCCGAGGCCGTTGTACTCCGAGACGACGTCGTCGATGACGGCGTCGCAGGGGTAGCACTGGCCGATGTAGATGCCGGCGTCCGGGCTGCCCGAGGCGTAGCTGTGCTCGATCAGCCCCTTGGTCGAGTCGAAGGCGTAGATGCCGTAGTCGCCGGTGCGGTAGGTGGTCAGGTACGAGCCGCGGTAGCCCTCGACGCCCGTCCAGAAGAACCCGTTGCGGGTGTAGTTGCGGGCGGTCATGTTCTCGATGGCGACGCCGTCGGCGCCGGTCACCCGGATGCCGTTGTCCAACTCGAACCCGCCGTCGAGGACGACCTCGTTCCGGTCGAGCCCGCGGATGGTCAGCATGTCGGTGGTGACGTCGACCGCCTCCTCGTAGACGCCGGGCTCGATGAGGATCAGGTCGCCCGGCGCGGCGGCGTCGACGGCCTCCTGGATGGTCTCGTAGTCGTCGGGCACCCGGATGGTCGTGCCCTCGGGCACGGCGTCGTCGCCCGTGGCGCCCTCGTCACCGTCGTCGTCGCTGCCGCAGGCGGCGGCGACGACCAGCGCGCTGGCCAGCAGCACGCCGAACGCTCGTCGGGACAAGCTCATGGTCCTCCCCTGGTCCTCCACTCCATGGTGCGGTCCTGGCCCGGCGCGGCGGGCGGCGGTCAGCGGCTCGGCACGGTCACTCGGCGACGACGACGGTGCCGACCATCCCGGCGGTCTTCGTCCCGTGGATCGAGCAGTAGTAGTCGTAGACCCCGGGCGACTCGAACGTGAACGAGTAGGCGTCGCCGGGCGCGAAGTCCTCGACCTCGACGCCCCAGTCGTCCCCCTCGGCGGGCAGGACGTCGTGCTCGTTGCGGCCGTCGTTGGTCCAGGTGACGGTCGTGCCCGGCGCGACCTGGATGTTCTCGGGGCGGAAGAAGTTGTCCAGGGCCTTGACGGTGACCTCGTCGCCCTCGAGCACGACGACGTCGTCGGGCACCTCGGCCTCGGACCCGTCGTCGCCGCCGGTCGACAGGTCGGTGTCGCCGTCGTCGCCCCCGCAGGCGGCGCCGAGGCCGGCGGCGAGCAGCAGGGCGAGGAGGAGGCGGGCCGCGGGGCGGTGCATGACCCGAGGGTAGGCCCGGCCTTACCCCGTAAGGCAACCCCCGGCGGGCGGGGCGCGGCACGGTCCGGACGGACGGCCGCACCCCGCCGTCAGCCGGACGCGTCGGGTGGCGCGGGGGGCGGCGTCACCGGCCGGGCGCCCTCCCCGAGCGCCTCGAGGTAGGAGGGCCACTCGTCGCCGCCGTGGACCTCGACGGCCGCGCCGGTGACGTAGGCCGCGAGCGGGGACGACAGGTAGAGGCAGGCGCCGGCGACGTCGTCGGGCGTGCCGAGGCGCCGCATGGGCACCGTGGCGGCCACCCGGGCGACGGCGGCGTCGTCGCCGTACACCTCGTGGACCTGCTCGGTGGCGATCAGCCCGGCGACGACCGCGTTGACCCGCACCCGGGGCGCCCACTCGACGGCGAGGGTCCGGGTGAGGTTGACGAGGCCGGCCTTGGCGGCGGCGTAGGCGGCGGCGCCGGGCGAGGGGCGGGTGGCGGACACGCTGGCGATGTTGACGATCGACCCGCCGGCCTCCTGCGCCTGCATGACCCGGTTGGCGGCCTGGGCCACGGTGAGGGGCGCGAGCAGGTTGAGGGCGACCACCTTCTCGTTGAAGCGGGGCGAGGCGGTCGCCGAGTCGACCGACGGCGCGCCGCCGGCGTTGTTCACGACGACGTCGAGGCGGCCGTACCGCTCGACGACGCCGTCGACCATCGCCGCGACGGCCTCGGGGTCGCGCACGTCGCAGGCCGTGAACGCCGGGCCGTCCTCCTCGGCGGGCGGGGTGCGGCCGCAGACGACGACCTCGGCCCCGGCGGCCCGGTAGGCGGCGGCGATGCCGCGCCCGATGCCCCGGGTGCCGCCGGTGACGAGCACGACCCGGCCGCGGTGGTCGAGCGGTCCGGGGGCGGACAGGGTGCCGGACAGGTCCGGTGCTGCGGGGTCGGATGGGTTGTCCACGATGCCTCCTCCGGCCTACCTTGCCACAGGGACCTGACACACCGTCAGATCATCGCGGCGCGTGGCGCAGGGGGAGCGAGGGGGACGGCGACGATGCCCATCACGACCGACATCCACGACGACGGGGTGGCCGAGGTGGTGGTCGACGTCCCGCCGGTGAACGCGCTGCCCGTCGCCGGCTGGTTCGAGCTGGCCGGGGCACTGGAGCGGCTGGGGCGCGACCCCGCGGTGCGGGTCGTGGTCCTGCGGGCCGAGGGCCGGGGCTTCAACGCCGGCGTGGACATCAAGGAGATGCAGGCGACCGAGGGCTTCGACGCGCTCGTGGGCGCCAACCGGGGGTGCTTCGCCGCCTTCGCCGCCGTCTACGACTGCCCCGTGCCGGTGATCGCCGCCGTCCACGGCTACTGCCTGGGCGGTGGCATCGGCCTGGTCGGCAACGCCGACATCGTCGTCGCCTCCGAGGACGCCACCTTCGGGCTGCCCGAGGTCGACCGGGGGGCGCTGGGGGCGGCCACCCACCTGGCCCGGCTGGTCCCCCAGCACAAGATGCGGGCCATGGTCTACACGGCCGCCACCGCGACGGCGGCCGAGCTGGCCGCGTTCGGGTCGGTGCTGGCGGTCGTGCCCCGGGAGCAGCTGCGGGACAAGGCCCTGGAGGTCGCCCGGGAGATCGCCGCCAAGTCCCCCGCGGTCATCCGGGCCGCCAAGGAGTCCCTCAACGGCATCGACCTGTGGGACGTCAAGCGCAGCTACCGCTACGAGCAGGGCTTCACCTTCGAGCTCAACCTCACCGGCGTCGCCGACGAGCACCGCGACGCCTTCGTGCGGGGCGGCAAGGACGCCCGCCCCGGGCAGGCCGGCGGGGCGGAGGGGGACCGGTGACCCGGACCGCCACCGACAAGCTCATGACCGTCGACGAGGTCGTCGCCCGGCTGCGCCCGGGCATGACCATCGCCATCGGCGGCTGGGCCAGCCGGCGCAAGCCCATGGCCATCGTCCGGGCCATCGCCCGCAGCGACCTCCACGACCTCACCGTCGTCACCCACGGCGGGCCCGACCTCGGGCTGCTGTGCGCGGCCGGCAAGGTCCGCAAGGCCGTCCACGCCTTCGCCTCGCTCGACACGATCCCGCTCGAGCCGCACTTCCGGGCCGCCCGCCAGGCCGGGGCGATCGAGGACGAGCCGCTCGACGAGGGCCTCGTCCACCTCGGCCTCCAGGCCGCGGCGTGGCGGGTGCCGTTCCTGCCGACCCGGGTCGGCCTCGGGTCCGACCTGCTGCGCGACAACCCCCGCCTGACGACCTTCACCTCGCCGGTCCCCGACGAGGACGGCGAGCACGAGCTGCTCGTGGCCATGCCGGCGATCCGGCTCGACGCCGCCATCTGCCACCTCAACGTCGCCGACCGGCGCGGCAACGCGATGTTCCTCGGGCCCGACCTCTACTGGGACGACCTCATGCTGCAGGCCGCCCCCACCGGGTGCCGGTTCATCTCGGCCGAGAAGGTCGTCGACACCGCCGAGCTCGCCGGCCACGGCTGCCTGCACCAGATGCGGATCAGCCGGATGATGGTCGACGGCGTCGTCCACGCGCCCGGCGGCGCCCACCCGACCTCGTGCGAGCCCGACTACCCCCGCGACGAGGCGGCGCAGCGGGCCTACGCCGACGCCGCCGCCTCGCCCGAGGCGTGGGCCGCGTACCGGGCCGAGTGGGTCGACGTCCCCGAGGAGGAGTACCAGCGCAAGGTGCGGGAGGGCCGGTGAGCGCGACGTCCGCCACCCGGGCCGAGGTCTGCGTCGTCGCCCTCGCCGAGTGCTTCCGGGGCGACGGCGAGATCCTCGCCAACCCGATCGGCACGATCCCGATGATCGCCGGCCGCCTGGCCCGGGCGACCTTCGCGCCCGACCTGTGCGTCACCGACGGCGAGGCGGCGCTGGTCGACAACGACGCGGCCTTCGTCGCCCCCGAGGACCGGGTCCTCGAGTACTGGAACCCGTACCGGTCGATGTTCGACTGGGTGTGGTCGGGCCGGCGCCACGTGGTCATGGGCGCCAGCCAGATCGACCGCTACGGGAACCAGAACCTGGCGGCGATCGGCGACTACCGGAGGCCGACCGTGCAGCTGCTCGGCTACCGGGGCGCGCCGGGCAACACGATCAACGACACGACCAGCTACTGGGTGCCCCGCCACAGCCCGCGGGTCTTCGTCGAGCAGGTCGACACGGTGACCGGCGTCGGGTGGGACCGGGCGGCCGCGCTGGGCCGGGCGGGCCGGTTCGTCGACGTCCGGCGGGTGGTCACCGACCTGGCCGTGCTCGACTTCGAGACCCCGGACAAGCGGATGCGCCTGCGGTCGGTGCACCCGGGCGTCACCGTCGACGACGTCGTGGCCGCCACCGGCTTCGAGCTGGTCGTGCCCGACGAGGTGCCGACCTCCCGGCTGCCGACCGAGGAGGAGCTGCGCCTCATCCGCGAGGTCATCGACCCCGAGGGCGCCCGGGAGCGCGAGGTCCCGACGCCCGCCTGAGGGGGCGGTGGCGCTGGCGGCCCCGAGGCGCCGCCCGTAGGCTGGCCCCATGTCTGACGCTCCGTCAGATTCGAGGGGGGACGACCGGCTGCGGACCCGGTTCTGCGAGCTGGTCGGGTGCCGGCTGCCGATCGTGCAGACCGGCATGGGCTGGGTCTCGGGCGCGTCGCTGACCGCCGCCACCTCGGCCGCCGGCGGGTTCGGGATCCTCGCCGCGGTCACCATGACCCGCGACCAGCTGGCCGAGGCCATCGCCACCGTCCAGGACCGCACCGACGCCCCCTTCGGCGTCAACCTCCGGGCCGACCAGCCCGACCTCGACGAGCGGGTGGAGATGTGCGTGCGGGCCGGGGTCAAGCTGGTCAGCTTCGCCGGCGCCCCGACCAAGGACGCCGTCGCCCGCCTCCACGACGCCGGCGTGCTCGTCATGCCCACGGTCGGCGCCCGCCGCCACGCGGAGAAGATGCTCGACTGGGGCGTCGACGCGGTCATCGCCCAGGGGGGCGAGGGCGGCGGCCACACCGGCACGGTCCCCACGTCGCTGCTGCTGCCCCAGGTCGTCGACGCCGTCGGCCACGCCGTCCCCGTGCTCGGCGCCGGCGGCTTCCACGACGGCCGCGGCCTCGTCGCCGCGCTCGCCTGGGGCGCCGACGGGGTCGCCATGGGCACCCGCTTCCTGCTCACCGCCGAGAGCAGGGTGCCCGACGCCATCAAGGCCCGCTACCTGGCCGCCGCCGTCACCGACACCGTCGTGACCACCGCCATCGACGGCGCGCCCCAGCGGGTCGTCCGCACGCCGACCGTCGAGCGGCTGGAGCGGGCCTCCGCCCTCACCCGCCTCCCCCGGGCCCTGCGGGCGGCGCTCGCCTTCCGGCGGGTGACCGGCACGCCGCTCGGCGAGCTCGTGCGCGAGGGCCTGGCCATGCGCCGCCACCAGTCGCTGACCTGGTCGCAGGTCGCCCTGGCGGCCAACGCGCCCATGCTGGTCAAGGCGGCGCTGGTCGACGGCCGCCCCGAGGTCGGCGTGCTGCCGACCGGCCAGGTCACCGGGGTGATCGACGACCTGCCCACCGTGGCCGAGCTGCTCGAGCGCATCGTCGCCGAGGCGACCGCCACCCTCGACCGCCTCGGCGTCGGCCGGCCCGCCGCCGGGCCGGCCGACGGGTGACGGGCCGACCGCACGACGAACGGGAGCCGACATGGACCTGACCTGGACCGACGAGGAGGAGGCGTTCCGGGCCGAGGCCCGGGCCTGGCTCGAGGAGAACCTCGCCGCCTGGTACGACGAGCACGGCGGCCCGGAGAACATCCGCTCGGGCGACACCCGCGAGGGCTTCGCCCAGCACCTCACCTGGGAGCGCCGCCTCTACGAGGGCCGCTGGGCCGCGGTGTCGTGGCCCGCCGCCTACGGCGGCCGCGACGCCTCGCTGTGGGAGTGGCTGATCTTCGAGGAGGAGTACTACCGGGCCGGCGCCCCGCCCCGGATCACCCAGAACGGCATCTTCCTGCTGGCGCCGACGGTGTTCGAGTTCGGCAACGAGGCCCAGCGGGCCCACGTCCTGCCCCGCATGGCCGCGGCCGAGGACCTGTGGTGCCAGGGCTGGTCGGAACCGGATGCCGGCAGCGACCTGGCCGGCATCGCCTCCCGGGCCACCCGGGTCGAGGGCGGCTGGCGGCTGGACGGGCAGAAGACCTGGACCACCCGGGGCGCCTTCTGCACCCACCTGTTCGGCCTGTTCCGCACCGACCCCGGGGCCGAGCGCCACCGGGGGCTGAGCTACCTGCTCGTGCCGCTCGACCTGGACGGCGTCACCGTCCGGGGGTTCGGCCGGCTCGACGGCGACGAGGGCTTCGCCGAGGTGTTCTTCGACGGCGCCTTCCTGCCCGACGACGCCATCCCCGGCGGCGTGCTGCTCGGCGAGGAGGGCGAGGGCTGGCGGGTGGCCATGGCGACGACCGGCTCGGAGCGGGGCCTGACGCTGCGCTCCCCCGGCCGGTTCCTCGCCACCGCGCAGCGGCTGGTCGAGCTGTACCGCGAGCGCCCGTCGCCCCGCCTGCGCGAGCGTCTGGTCGACGCGTGGATGCGGGCCGAGGCCTACCGCCTGTTCACCCTCGAGACCGTCACCCGCCTCGCCGGCGGGGCCGTCATGGGGCCCGAGAGCTCGATCAACAAGATCTGGTGGTCGGAGCTCGACTGCGACCTCCACGAGATCGCCCTCGAGCTGCTCGGGCCCGACGCCGAGCTGGAGGGCCCGTGGTCGAAGGGCTGGCAGTTCGCCCTCTCCGGCCCGATCTACGCCGGCACCAACGAGATCCAGCGCAACATCGCCGCCGAGCGCGTGCTCGGCCTGCCCCGGAGGTAGGTGGGGTGCACTTCGGCTTCGACGACGACCAGCTCGCCTTCCGGGACGCGGTGCGCGAGCTGCTGGAGAAGGAGTGCCCGCCCGCGGCCGTGCGGGCCGCGTGGGAGGCGCCGCCCGGCGGGCTGGACCGCACGGTCTGGGACCGCCTGACCGAGATGGGCGTCCTCGCCACGCTCGTGCCCGAGGAAGCCGACGGGCTCGGCCTCGACGAGCGGTCGCTGGTGCTCGTGCTCGAGGAGGCCGGCCGGGCCGCCCTGCCCCACCCGCTCGTCGACACCGCCGCGGTGGCGGCACCCCTGCTGGCCGGGACGCCCGGCGGGGAGGGGCCCGGGCCGGCCGGCGTGCCCGACGCCCACGGCATCGGCATGGTCGCCACCGACCTCGGCGGCCCCTACGTCCCCTGCGCCGCCGACGCCGACTGGCTGCTGCTGCGCGACCCGGCGACCGGCGCGCTGCACCTCGTCGACCCGGCCACGGTCGTGCTCCGCCCCGTCGACACCGTCGACGGCGCCCGCCGGGCCGCGGCCGTCGACTGGCAGCCGGCCCCCGAGTCGCTCGTCACCGACGACCCGGCCGCGATCGAGCTGGCCCTCGACCGGGGCGCCTTCGGCGCCGCCGCCGTGCTGGTCGGCCTCGCCCAGCGGATGCTGGACATGACCGTCGCCTACGTGTGCGAGCGCCGGCAGTTCGGCGTGCCGGTCGGCTCCTTCCAGGCGGTCAAGCACCGCCTCGCCGACGCCCTGAAGGAGCTGGCCTTCGCCCGACCGGCCGTCCACCGGGCCGCCCACTCGCTGGCCACCGGGGCCGAGACCCGGGCCCGCGACGTCGCCATGGCCAAGGCCATGGCCTCGGACGCGGCCCGGTTCGTCGGCCGGCAGGCGCTGCAGTGCCACGGCGCCATCGGCTACACCGTCGAGCACGACCTCCACCTCTACCTGAAGCGCACGTGGGCGCTGGCCGCCGCCTGGGGCGACGCCGCCTGGCACCGCGAGCGCGTCGCCCGGGCGCTCGGCGTCTGAGGGCGCCCGGCCGCCGACCGAACCGCCACCGACCCCGCCGACCAGGAGGAGACACGATGGCCGAGGCCTACATCGTCGACGCCGTGCGCAGCCCGGTGGGCAAGCGCGGCGGCGGGCTGGCGCAGGTCCACCCCGCCGACCTCGGCGCCCACGCCATCCGGGCGCTGGTCGAGCGCACCGGCATCGACCCCGCCGCCGTCGACGACGTCGTGTTCGGCAACGTCGACTCGATCGGCGGCCAGGCCGGCGACATCGCCCGCACCTGCTGGCTGGCGGCCGGCCTGCCCGAGCACGTGCCCGGCACGACCGTCGACCGCCAGTGCGGCTCGTCGCAGCAGGCGATCCACTTCGCCGCCCAGGCGGTCATGTCGGGGACGATGGACGTCGTCGTCGCCGGCGGCGTCCAGCAGATGTCGCAGATCCCCATCTCGGCGGCCATGACCGCCGGGCAGGCCTACGGCTTCGACGACCCCTTCACCGGCTCGGCCGGCTGGGTGGCCCGCTACGGCACCCAGGAGGTCAGCCAGTTCCGGGCCGCCGAGATGATCGCCGAGAAGTGGGACATCTCCCGTGAGGACATGGAGGCCTACGCCGTCGAGTCGCACACCCGGGCGCTGCGGGCCCGGGCGGAGGGCCGGTTCGACCGGGAGATCGCCCCGCTGGAGGGGGTCACCGCCGACGAGGGGCCGCGCGAGCCGGACTGGGACAAGATCCGCTCCCTGCCGCCGCTGCGGGAGGGCGGCCGGGTGACGGCCGCCTGCGCGTCGCAGATCTCGGACGCGTCGGCGGCGCTGCTGATCGTCAACGAGCGGGGCCTCGCCGACCACGGGCTCACGCCCCGGGCCCGCATCCACCACCTGTCGGTCCGGGCCGACGACCCCGTGTGGATGCTCACCGCGCCCATCCCGGCGACCGCCCACGCCCTGGCCCGCACCGGCCTGACCCTCGACGACATCGACCTCGTCGAGATCAACGAGGCGTTCGCCTCGGTCGTCATCGCCTGGGCCCGCGAGACGCACGCCGACCTGTCCAAGGTGAACGTCAACGGCGGCGCCATCGCCCTCGGCCACCCGCTCGGGGCCACCGGCGCCCGGCTGATGACGACCCTCCTGCACGAGCTCGAGCGGACCGGCGGCCGCTACGGGCTGCAGACGATGTGCGAGGGCGGCGGTCAGGCCAACGTCACGATCATCGAGCGCCTCTGACCCGGCGCCGGCCTGGGCGGCCGCCGGCGGCGGAGCGCTAGCGTCGCCCCCGTGCCCGACGCCGCGACCGTCACCGACCGCCCCGAGACCAGCGTCGAGCCCGTCCTGCAGTGCCGTGGGCTGCGCAAGGCCTACGGTGAGCGGGTCGCGGTCGCCGACGTCGGCTTCGCCGTCGCGCCCGGCGAGACCTACGGGCTGCTCGGGCCCAACGGCGCCGGCAAGACGACCACCATCTCGATGGTGTGCGGGCTGCTGCGCCGCGACGCCGGCGAGGTGACCGTCGCCGGGCGGCCGATGAGCCCGGAGGCCACCGACGCCAAGGCCGCGATCGGGCTCGTCCCCCAGGACGTCGCCCTCTACGAGGACCTCAGCGCCGAGGAGAACCTGCGGTTCTTCGGCCGCCTCCAGGGCCTGTCGGGGCGGGAGCTGGCGGCCCGGGTCGCCGAGGTGCTCGAGGTCGTCGGCCTCGCCGACCGGGCCGGCGACCGGGTGGGGGAGTACTCGGGTGGCATGAAGCGGCGGGCCAACATCGCGGCCGGCCTGCTCCACCGGCCCCGCCTGCTCGTGCTCGACGAGCCCACCGTCGGCGTCGACCCCCAGAGCCGCAACGCCATCCTCGAGAGCGTCGAGGCCCTGGCCGGCGAGGGCATGTCGGTCCTCTACACCACCCACTACATGGAGGAGGCCGAGCGGCTCTGCGACCGCATCGGCATCATCGACGAGGGCCGCCTGATCGCCGAGGGCACCCGGCGCGAGCTCGTCGCCCAGCTGGGGGTGGGCGACCAGGTCGAGGTGACCGGCACCGGCGACCTCGCGGCCTTCGCCGCGGCCTGCGCCGAGCTGCCCGGCGCGCTCGGGGCCGAGGCGCGCGACGGCAGCGTCGTCGTGCGGGTCGAGCAGGGCAGCACCGCGCTCGCCCCCATCGTCGCCGCCGCCGAGCGCACCGGCGTGGCGGTGGGCGGCGTCGAGGTCACCGAGCCCGACCTCGAGGACGTGTTCCTGGCCCTCACCGGCAAGGCGCTGCGCGACTGAGACCCATGAGCCAGCTCCGGGCCGCCCTCGTGATCGCCGGCACCGACCTGCGGCGACGGCTGCGCAACCGGTCGTTCCTCGTCCAGGGGGTCGTCGGCCCGATCGTGCTGGCCACGATCATCAGCCTCGCCTTCGGCGGCGTCCACAACGACATCGAGGCCACGATCGGCCTGGTGGACGCCGACGGCTCGCCGGCCTCGGCGGGCTTCGTCGAGGCTCTGGTCGGCGCCGACACCGGCGACCTCCGCTTCGTCGAGGTCGACTCGCCGGAGGAGGCCCGCCGCCGCGTCGACCGCGACCTCGGCGCGGCCGTCGTCGTGCCCGAGGGGTTCGCCGCCTCGCTGCGCGGCGAGCGGCCCCTCGACGTGGAGGTCCTGAGCGACCCCGACGCGCCGATCTCCGCCGAGGTGGCCCGGGCCGTCGCCACCGGCTTCGCCGACCGGGCCGCCGCGGCCCGGCTGGCGGCCCTCACGGCGGCCGAGGTGGGCGACCGGGTCCCGGGCGACGACGTCCTCGCCGCGATCGACCTGCCGCTCGAGGTGACCACCACCGGGACCGGCGGCGACGTCTCCCCCGCCGCCTACTTCGGCCCGTCGATGGGCCTGCTGTTCCTCTTCCTGTCCATGGGCAACGTGGCCCGCGACCTGCTGGCCGAGAAGCGGGTCCAGCTGCTCGACCGGCTGCGGGCCGGGCCCGTGCGGGACGGGACGCTCGTCGCCGGGAGGGGCCTCAGCGTCGTGGCCGTCGGCGTCACCAGCCTGTGCGTCATCTGGGCGGTGACGACCGTCGCCCTCGGGGCCCACTGGGGGCCGCCGCTCGGGGTCGTGGCGGTGATCCTCGCCGCCTCGCTGGCCGTGGCCGGCATCGCCGGCCTGGTCGCCGCCGTGGCCCGCACCGACCAGTCGGCCGACGTGCTCGCGTCGATGATCGGCTTCGCGTTCGCCATGGTCGGCGGGGCCTTCATCCCCCTCGGCTCGATGCCCGAGGGGCTGCAGCGGCTGGCGCTGCTCACCCCGATCGGCCAGGCGCTGCGGGCCCTCGCCGACCTGTCGGCCGGCAGCGGCGAGGTCGGCGCCGTCGTGCCCCAGATCGCCGCGCTGCTGGCCTGGGCGGTCGTGGCCGGCGGCGCCGCCGCCTGGGCGCTGCCCCGTCGGGTGGGGGCCGGCTGATGGTCGCGCCCACCCGCACCGACCGGCCGACGGCGCCCCCGCCCGACCCGGCGCGGTCCCCGGCGCCCGCGCCCGGCGCCGGCCGGGCGATCGCCGCGCTGGCGGGCAACGAGCTGCGGCGGGCGTTCCGCGACCGCACCTTCCTGTTCTTCAGCCTGGTGCTCCCGGTCCTGATCATCGTGCTCATCGGCACGGTCTTCGGCGAGGACCAGGACCTGCCGGTCGCCGTCCTCGACGCCGACGGCTCGGCCGCGTCCCGGGCGATCGTCGAGGACCTCGACGCGGCCGAGGGCCTGCAGGTGGCGGACGTGGGCTCGGAGAGCGACCTGCGCCGCGACGTCCGCACCGGCGCGGTCGCGGCCGGCGTCGTCGTCCCGGCCGGCTTCGCCGACGACCTGGCCCGGGGCGAGGCGACGATCGAGCTCGTCGCCGACCCCACCTCGAGCGCCACCGCGGCCGTCCAGGCCACGGTGCGGGCCGCGGTCGGCGACCACGCGGCGGTCGTCGCGGCCGCCCGCACGGCCGCCGAGGAGGGCGGCGCCGACGAGGAGGAGGCGGCCCGCACGGCCGCCCGGCTGGCCGAGGAGCTGCCCGGCCCGGGCGTGACCGTGACCGCGGTCGGCGCGGACGACGAGCCCGAGCGGGGCAACTTCGACTACACGGCGCCGTCCAACGTCGTGCTGTTCACGTTCGTCAACACGGTGATGGCCGGGGCGCTGCTGGCGCTCGACCGCCAGCGGGGCATCGTGCGGCGGCTCCTCGCCACCCCGCACGGCACCGGCACGATCCTGGCCGGCATCGGCGCGGCCAAGCTGAGCATCGCGCTGGCCCAGTCGGCGCTCGTCCTCGCCGTGGGCGCCCTGTTCTTCGACGTCGACTGGGGCACGCCCGTCGCCTACGTGCCGCTGATCGTGCTGTTCGCCATGGTGGCGGCCGCCGTCGGGCTGCTCGTCGGGTCGCTGGCGCGCGACCCCGACCAGGCCGCGGCCGTCGCCGTGCCGGCCGCCATCGGGCTCGGGATGCTCGGCGGCTGCATGTGGCCGCTCGAGATCGTCCCCCCGGTCATGCGGGCGATCGGGCACGTGGCGCCCCACGCCTGGGCGATGGACGCCTGGCGCGACCTGGTGTTCGACCACCGCGGGCTGGGCGACATCGCCGTCGAGCTGGCCGTCCTCGCCGGGTTCACCGTCGTGCTCGGCCTGCTCGCCGCCCGGCAGCTGCGCCGGGCCCTGACCGGCTGAGCGGGCCGGGGCTCAGCCGAGCTTGGGCCGGGCCCGCTCGACGATCGCCCCGATGTCGACCCCCGGCGGCAGCGTGCCGAGGGCCAGGCCCTCCTCGCCGGTCAGGCGGGAGGCGAGGAACGCCTCGGCGACCGCCGGGTGGCCGTGGCGGACGAGGAGGCTGCCCTGCAGGGCGAGCGCCATCGCCTCGACCACCCGCCGGGCCCGGGCCTCGATGCCGACGACGTCGCCCAGGTCGGCCCGCAGCCGGGCCACGGCGTCGTCGAGCCGCTCGTCGGCCCCCTGGGTGGTGTCGAGCTCGGCGAGGAAGGCGTCGAGGGCCTGGGGCTCCCGGGCCAGCGCCCGCAGCACGTCCAGGCAGATGACGTTGCCCGAGCCCTCCCAGATGCCGTTGAGGGGGCTCTCGCGGAACAGCCGGGGCATGATCGACTCCTCGACGTAGCCGTTGCCGCCGAGGCACTCGAGCGCCTCGGCCACGACCGTCGGCTGCCGCTTGCAGACCCAGTACTTGCCCACCGCGGTGGCCACCCGCCGGAAGAGGGCGGCGCCCTCGTCGCCCGCCGCGGCGTCGTCGAAGGCCCGGGCCAGCCGCATGGCCAGGACGGTGGCGGCCTCGGACTCGACCGCGAGGTCGGCGAGCACGACCCGCATCAGCGGCTGGTCGACGAGCAGCGAGCCGAAGGCGGCGCGGTGGGCCGCGTGGTGCAGCGCCTGCACGACGGCCTGGCGGATGGTCGCCGTCGACCCGAGCACGCAGTCGAGCCGGGTGTGGGCCACCATCTCGATGATCGTGCGGACGCCGCGGCCCTCCTCGCCCACCAGCCAGGCCACCACGCCGTCGAGCTCGACCTCGGCCGAGGCGTTGGAGCGGTTGCCGAGCTTGTCCTTCAGGCGCTGGAGCTGGAACCCGGCGTTGCGCTCGCCGTCGGGCAGCCAGCGGGGCACGAGGAAGCACGACAGGCCGCCGGGCGCCTGGGCGAGCATGAGGAACACGTCGGACATCGGCGCCGAGCAGAACCACTTGTGGCCGGTGAGCCGCCAGGTGCCGTCGCCGGCCGGCTCGGCGACCGTGGTGTTGGCCCGGACGTCGGAGCCGCCCTGCTTCTCGGTCATCCCCATGCCGGCGGTGGCCCCGGCCTTCTCGGTGGCCGGCACGTTGCGGGGGTCGTAGGCCCGGGCCACGAGCCGGGGCTCCCACTCCCTCGCCAGGTCGGGCTGGGCCCGCAGCGCCGGGACGATCGAGTAGGTCATCGAGATCGGGCACCCGTGGCCGGCGTCGACCTGCGACCAGGTGACGAACCCGGCCGCCCGGGCGACGTGCGCCCCCGGCTGCTCGACCGCCCACGGCGCCCCGTGCAGCCCGTGGGCGACCGCGACCCGCATGAGCTCGTGGTAGGCGGGGTGGTAGGCCACCTCGTCGATCCGGTGGCCGAAGCGGTCGTGGGTGCGCAGCTCCGGCGGGTACCGGTTGGCCTGCGCGCCCCACTCGATCGCCTCGGGCGAGCCCGCCAGCCGGCCGAGCGCGTGCAGGTCGTCGAGCGCCCAGCCGGCCCCCTCGCGCTCGACGGCCTCGACGAGGGCGGCGTCGCCGCCGAAGACGTCGTAGCCCTCGAGCGGGGGCGGCTGGTTCGTGACCTCGTGGGTGGCGGTCATGCCCCCATGGTGCCGGATCGGCGCCGCGCCTCACCCACCGCGCCGGCCCGCGCGCCCGCGCGGCATCCGGGGCGCGGCCGTCGCGCCGGCGGCCAGCGCCCGGGGCAGCTCGACGAAGGCGGCGTGCGCCAGGTGCAGCGCCAGGGCGCTCAGCGCCACCACGACCGCCCCGGCCACCGGGTCGTCGGCGACGCCCGCCACCGGCGCGCCGTCGACCGTCGCGGCGACGGCCACCGCCGTGGCGGTCAGCGCGAGGTCGAGCACGACGTGGACCGGGTGGGGCGGCGTCTCCTCCCGCCCGAAGCACCCGCAGGAGCCGACCATCGTGCCCGCCCGGTGGGCGGCGGTGACGAAGGCGCCGAAGGCCAGGTAGCTCGCCGCCACCAGCCCCCACGCCACGGGGCCGCCGACGGCGATCGCCGCCACCCCGAGGGCCGCCTCGGCCGCCGCGCCGGCCCGCACGAGCAGCGGGGCGGACGGCAGCCCCAGCGCGCGCAGGGCACCGACGGTCGTCTCGGGGTCGACGACCTTCAGGCCCCCGGCGACGACCAGCAGGCCGGCGGTGACGAGCGCCGGGCCGGTGAGCGGGTCCATCAGCGGCACCTCCCTCCGGTCGCGCTCACAGCGGGTCGATCTCCAGCCCGGCCAGCAGGGCGTTGACCTGGGCGACGAGCGGCGCCCGCAGGGCGTGGCTGCCCAGCACGACGTAGAGGCAGAACGCCCGGCCGTTGCGGTTGAAGAACGCCTGGGCGCCGCACATGCCGGCGATCGTGCGCTGCATCGTGTGGGGCGAGAAGTCGTTGACGCCGAACCGGGGGATGCCCCGGTGGGAGAACAGCGGCGTCGACGCGGCCTCGGGCTCGAACTCGACCAGGGCGACGAAGATGTCGTCGGCGCGCATGAGCTCGACGGCACCCGAGCCGTAGTCGCCCCGCACCGGCGGCAGCGGGAAGTTGGCGAGGTGGGCGACCGGGTGCTCGGTCCCGGCGAGCGGGCCGGGCGGGTCGCCCTCGGCCGGGGCCGAGCGGGTCGAGATCCCCTCCTCGGGCGCCGCCCGCGTCGACGGGCCGGCCGGGTCGCCGGCCGGGTCGGGGCGCTTGGCGATGCGGGCGTCCCACCCCCGGGGCAGCCGCGCGGTGATCCCGTAGGAGGAGACGTCGGTCACCGGGCGCCGTCCTCACCGTCCGCGCCGTCCCCGGGCGCCGCGTGCAGCGGCGCGTAGAGCTCGGGCGAGCCGGGCTCGATGCC
>Ga0207873_1000037_pt1 | contig 123391 bp, 93 predicted proteins | sample BGWIniCompost_FD_187373 | JGI IMG/M metagenome (GOLD analysis project Ga0207873, IMG submission 187373) | Cellulose adapted compost microbial communities from Newby Island Compost Facility, Milpitas, CA, USA - BGW Initial Compost (SPAdes)... ... | reverse complement strand
GTCCACGCCGCGCGTGATGTAGTCCTCGATCAGGCTGGCTTCCGTCACCAGATCGTTTTCCGAGTTGCCCAGAATCAGCTCAGCGCCGGCTGCGTCCGCTGCCGCCTGCATGCCTGCCTGCACCGTCTGCATGAACGTGTCGCTCTGGAACACAACTCCGGCGATGGTATAGCCACTGTCCTGTGCGCTGACAACCGCGCCGGATACGAGAAGGAGAAACAAACACAGGGTGGTAAACAAACGCAGTTTCAACATCATTTCGCTCCACAATCACTAAATTTTGCGTCGACGTATTGTGGTATTCAGGCGGATTTTATAACAAACGCACCTCCTCTGGTTTACGGGTTGTCACCTTATTGTAACGTGTCGCTGTACGCGCGGCATCACGCGAATATGTACAGACCACCAACGCCTATCTGCTGAGCGCGGACGATATTCGGGCGGCTTTACGCCCGTGAGGAAAGGCTGAGAAAGCGCCGGGCGGATCCAACGGGCAGCGGCGCTATTCCGCCCGCCCGTTGGTACGAGTACGCTGCCGCGCCGCCGCCTCGTGCGCTGTCAGGCTTTCGGCGCGCGCCAGTTCAGCGGCAGGGGCGCTTAGCGCAACGGCATCCGCCCGGCTCAGGTCGATCAGGCTGGTCAGCTTCACGAAATCAAGCACGTTCAGCGGCGAGGCGAAGCGGGCCGTACCGCCGACGGGCATGACATGGCTCGGCCCCGCGACATAATCCCCCAGCACCTCAAAAGAATATTCGCCGAGGAAGATGCCGCCAGCGTTGCGGATATGCGGCACAAGCTGCCATGGCTGCTCGACCAGCAGGCACAGATGTTCCGGCGCGTAGGTATTCGCCAGCTCGCACGCCTGCTGCAAGCTATCCACAATCACAATGCCGCTGCGATTGCCAAGCGACTCGGCCAAAATTTCCTGACGGCTGAGCGTCGAAAGCTGCCGTTCGACCTCGGTTTGAACCTTGCGAGCAAGCTCAGCGTCCGGCGTCAGCAGAATGGCCGAGGCCAGCACGTCGTGCTCCGCCTGCGCCAGCAGGTCGGCGGCGGCAAACGCCGGATTGGCGGTCGAGTCGGCGATCACCAGCGTCTCGGTCGGTCCCGGCAAGCCTTCAATGCCAACCGTGCCATACACGGCGCGTTTCGCCAGCACGACAAAGATATTGCCCGGCCCGACGATCTTATCCACGGGCCGAACTGTCTCAGTGCCATAGGCAAGCGCCGCGATTGCCTGCGCGCCTCCGATTCGCAAGACGCGATCCACACCGGCAATATCGGCCGCGACCAGAATCAACGGGTGAACTTTGCCGTTCCGGTCTGCCGGGCTGCAAGCCGTGATCTCGCGCACGCCGGCGACGCGCGCGGGAATAGCCGACATCAGAAGCGACGACGGCAGTGGCGCGGTTCCCGCCGGGCAGTAGACACCGACCCGCTCGATAGGCGACACCATCTGCCCCAGCACCCCGCCCAGTTGGGTATCAATCCACGACGTCACCGGCTGGCGGCGGTGAAACGCCTCAATGCGCTCGGCTGCAGTTTGCATGGCCTTCACCACACGCTCGTCGACCTCGGCATAGGCAGCCTGAATTTCACCAGCGGTGACGACAAGCTGGCTGGCTTGAAGGCGATGGCCGTCAATCCGCTCGATCCAGTCAAGCAACGCTGTATCACCGCCTGCTCGGACGTCATGCAGAATACGCTGAACGGCAGCTTCCGGCGTCAGCGCTTCGCCGAAAATGCGTGCGATGCTCGCCTGCAGGCGCGGCGTGATTTCAATCTGATCGAGCGGATAGCGCCTGAGGATTCGCGCCTGCGCTTCCTCGACAGTATAGATGCTGATACTCATGGCGTCCTCAATCGGGTGCGTGGCATAAACGGGATGGCTTTCAGCCGGCAGCGGTCATCGTTTTGAGCGCTTCTTCGCGGATGGCTTCCAGCACGCGCAGTTTAAGCTCGACGAACTGCGGTGACGTGACGACTTCATAGGATCGTGGATGCGGCAATTCGACCGGCACTTCGAGTTTGATACGTCCCGGACGCGCGGACATCACGACGACACGATCCGACATGAACAGCGCTTCATCGACGTCGTGAGTAATAAAGAGCACGGTGGTGCGGTGAGTCTCCCAGACATGCAGCAGCAATTCCTGCATCATGCCGCGTGTCTGCGCGTCCAGCGCACCAAACGGCTCGTCCATCAACAGGACTTCCGGCTTGTAAACCAGAGCACGCGCGATGGCGACGCGCTGGCGCATACCGCCCGACAACTGGTTGGGATAGGCGTCCTCAAAACCCTCCAGCCCGACCGTGCTGATGTAATGCCGGATCAGCTCGTCCTTCTCGGCGCGGGACAACCGGGTTTTTCGAAGCGCAAAATCAATGTTCTTCCAGACGGTCAGCCACGGAAACAGCGTATATGACTGGAAGACGACGCCCCGGTCGCGTCCCGGACCGTCAATCGGCTTGCTGTCCAGCAGGATTTCACCCGCAACCGGCTCGATCAGCCCGGCGACCAGATTAAGCAGCGTCGATTTGCCACAGCCGGATGTGCCGACAATCGAGACAAACTCGTTATCGGCCAGCGTCAGGTTGATATTGTCGAGTACCAGCAGGCTACCGTTTGGCGACTCGAAGCTGTGCGACAGGTTGCGAATGGTGACCTTTGGCCGCTGGCCGTTCACCGTTCTTTGATCCATCGAAACAAACGCGCTCCAACGACTTTGAAGAAGTAATCGGTCAGCAGGCCGAGCAGACCGATAAAGAGAATGCCGAAGATGATGCGCTCGGTTGCCAGATAGCGCTGCGCCTCCATAATGCGCCGCCCTAGCCCGCTGCGCGCCGCCACCAGCTCGGCCACCACCAGATAGGTCCACGTCCAGCCGAGCGTTATGCGGAATGTATCCCACAGGCCGGGCAGCGACGCCGGAAGCACGATGTCCCGCAGCACCTCAAAGCGCCCCATGCCGAGCGTATAGCCGACTTTGATCAGGTCTTTCGGCACGCTCTTGACATTGTCCATGACCAGCAGCACTTCCTGAAAGAACGTGCCGATGAACAGGATAAGGAACTTCTGCGAGTCGTCAGTGCCGGCCCACAGGATCGTAAGCGGAATCAGGGCGACGACCGGCATGTAGCGCACGAGGTCGATAAACGGCTCGAACACGGCCTCGAAGAATTTGAAGTTGCCCATCAGAATCCCGATCGGCACGGCGAAGAGTGTCGCGATCAGCCAGCCGACGACGATGCGATAGATACTCGCACCCGCGTCCGCCCACAACATGCCGCTCTGGGCCTGAGCGATGCCTTCGGCGATGATCGCCGCCGGAGAAGGCAGGAACAACGGGTCGATTAGCTCCGCATGGGTCACCACCGTCCAGATAAGCAGAATGAGGAGGATAAAGCTCGCGCCAAGCGCGAAATAGATACGTCCGGGAATATCCTCCCGCAGCGCAAAAAGACGCCAGCGCCTTCGGCGGGGCGCGGGCGAGACAACCGGCAAAGGCTCACTTCGGCCTGTTGTTGTTTCCATAAGACACAATTCCGCAGTCAACGACCGGACTGGCGGCGAACACAAGCAAACGCGGCTAGCAACGAGGGCCGGAATCCGTACGGCTTACCGGCCCCCGAAGCGAGGTTATTCCGCTGCTTCCGTTGCTTCCGCTTCAGGCAGATAGGCTTCCAGATAGTCGATCACAAACACATCCTCAAATTCCGGAAGGGCTGTGATCTCATCCGGGTTGAGCATCATCATAATTTCGCCGACAGCCACAAAGGTATCGGGGAAATCGCCGAACAACAACTCGGCGTTCTGGGCAAGATCGTAAACCTCAACCCCCTCAAATGCGATCTGGAATTCTTCGAGCGGGCTGCCCACAGCGTCGGCGATGATCTGGCCACCCTCTTCCGGGTTTTCGCGCAGGAACGTCACCGCGTCGTTCCAGGCCAGCGCCAGCGCTTCAATGACAGCCGGATTTTCGGCGAGGAACTCACGCCTGGCGATCATGACGTCGCTAATCAGGCCAGGGCGTTCGGCGGAAGTGTAGAGAACGCTGTAGTTTTCGCCCTCGCGCAGCGCGGCGGAAATATACGGCTCATACGTCACCGCGGCATCAACCCGCCCGGCGATCAGCGCCAACCCGGCGTCGGCAGCGGCCATCGGCACAGGCTCCACATCCTCGATGCTCATGCCCGCTTCGTTCAGGGCATAATTTAGTAGCAGGTCGCTGGTCGCGCCCAGTTCGTATGCCACCGAACGGCCCGCAAGATCCTCAACCGACTGGATATCGGCGGACACAAGAATGGCGTCAGCCTCGTAGGATGCATCCAGCACCAGGAACGCCTGCACATCAACACCCTGATTGATCAGCGTGATCATGGTGTTGGTCGCCGCGGCCTGCACATCAAGCCGTCCGGCAGCCAGCGCGGCGTTCATGTCCTGATCCCAGGTGAAGTCGATCACCTCAACATCGAGACCATGATCCTCGAAATAGCCCTGCTGTTCCGCGATCCACCACGGGCCATATCCAAGCCACGGCTGGACGCCCAGACGAATCGACGGTAGCTCTTCCTGTCCAAGCGCAGGCGCGATCGAGAGGCTCATGACCGCCGCGACCAGCAGCGCAAGCACGAAAACAGAACGCAGTTTAAGCATGTCGCTTCCTCTCATAAATATTGCACAAGCTCATTGACTGGCAGCGAAAACACCGGACCGATACAAAGCTGATTCACCTCCTGTAGATGGCTACGAGTAATGAGGGAGCGCCTCGATTATAACGAGTCTGTAATGCCAGAGCCTTGGGCAGATATAATACTGACTCGTGGCCCAAGTTTGTATAACTCGCCCGCAAGCTATCTTCCTCGTTGCCAACATTACGAGAAACGCGCATGAACATTCTTGGTTACGCCAGCTCCATCTCCTGCCTGCCGGGAGACGAAATTCGCTTTATGATCAGCACGCCCCTGCCACAGTTTTCGGCGTCGCTAGTCCGGTTACTGGGCGGGCAAACGGACACGGAATCGTTCACCTATGAAACCGTCATCGCCGATGTCGGGACGTTTCCGGGTCGTGTTCAGCCGATTCACACCGGTTCGTACGCCCGCGTGCCATTGCAGGGCATCGATCTCAGCAGCGGAGCCTTCGCGTGCTGGATCTTCCCGACAATGCCGCAGGCAGGGCACGAACAGCGCATCTTCACGCTCGACGGCGCGCTGGCCATGTCACTGAAGGACGACGGCTACCTGACGCTCAAGGCCGGGGCGGCGTCCTGCCGTCTGTCGCGTCCGTTACCGGGCCAGCGCTGGTATTTCGTCGCCGCCCAGTGGACGCCCGATGAAATCGTGCTGCATGTGCGCGAGAGCGCGCGGCCGCTGACACTTGGCCGGATTGAGGAAACGCAGACGGCCACGATCAGCGGCAACGGGCTTGAACATTCCCGGACAATGACGCTTGCCGCGTCCGCAGACAACCCGCCGGCCAGCCACTATAACGGCAAAATCGCCGAGCCTGTGCTTTATAACCGCCTGCTGACCGGCGCCGAGCTAGACGGGCTATTCCATGACCACGCCGGTATGGTTTCCGGTTCCGGACTCGTTGGCCGGTGGGATTTCAACCTGAATCTGGCGGGCGATCAGGTGGTGGACATTTCCGGCAATCAGTTACACGGACGCCTCTTCAACAGCCCGATGCGCGCCGTTACCGGACACCGCTGGGACGGCCGCGCCCGGAAAGTCGATGACAACCCGGAACACTACGGCGCGATCCATTTTCACGACGACGACCTTGAAGATGCCGGGTGGTCGCCCGACGTAACGTTGACCCTGCCCGAAGATTTGAAAACAGGCGCGTATGCCCTTCGGGTTCATGCTGGTGATGCGGTGGATTATGTGCCTTTCTTCGTGCGCCCGCCATTAGAAGCCAGCGCCGATGTGCTGTTCCTCGCGCCGACCAATACGTATATCGCCTATGCCAATGAGCACCTTGCCGACCTTGGGCTGCAATCGCAGATGGCGCATGAGACCGTGCTCAACGAGCGCGATCGTTATGTGCTCGAACATCCTGAAGTTGGAAAGTCGATCTATGACCTGCATAACGACGGCAGCGGCGTCGCCTACTCGTCGCGCCTGCGCCCGATCCTGAACTTCCGGCCCGACTACAAGACATGGCTCAATAACGGGCCACGCCATCTCGCCGCAGACCTGTTCATCATCGGCTGGCTCGAACGAAGCGGTGTGCGCTATGCCGTCGCAACCGACGAAGATCTGCACCGCGATGGCATCGAGCTGTTAAGCCGGCATCGCGTCCTTGTCACCGGTTCGCACCCGGAATACTGGACACGACCGATGCTCGAAGCCCTGTCGGCATGGCTAAAACAGGGCGGGCGCTTGATGTACCTCGGCGGCAACGGCTTCTACTGGGTAACAGGTATCGCCGAAGGCAAACCACATCGCATCGAAGTGCGTCGCGGGGTAGTCGGCACGCGCTCCTGGAACTCGATGCCGGGTGAAATCACGCTCAGCAGCACGGGCGACCGGGGCGGTCTGTGGCGGCACGCCGGTTTTGTGCCGCAGGCGCTGGCCGGCGTTGGTTTCACCGCCGAAGGCTGGGGCGGCGCGGTCGGCTACCGCCGTCTCGATGCAAGCTACGACGGCCCTTATGCGTCGCTGTTCGAGGGCATAGACGACGAAATCATCGGTGATTTCGGTTATGTCATGAACGGCGCGGTCGGCGACGAGATTGACCGTCTCGACTTCGACCTCGGCACGCCGCCACAGACAGCGTGGCTGGCAACCTCGATGCCGCTGAACGCCTACTACCGTCTGGTTCACGAAGACCTGCTCTACTCACAGCCGAACACGGGCGGCGATGATAATCCGCTGGTCCGGTCAGACATGGTGATCTTCGATATCGACGGCGGCGGCAGGGTGTTTTCGGTCGGCTCCATCTGCTATGCGGGAGCGCTCGCCTGGAACAACTACGACAACAACATCTGCCGCCTGACGGATAACGTGCTGCGATTGTTTCTATCCAGTTAGCCTAACTCTAGGCAAGCTGGCGAATCACGCGGCAGGGATTCCCGGCGGCAAAAACGTCGTCCGGCAAATCGCGAGTGACGACGCTGCCCGCGCCGATCACCGTGCGCGAACCGATGGTGACGCCGGGCAGGATGATAGCGCTTCCGCCAACCCATACGTCCGAACCGATGCGGATGGGCTTGCCGAGTTCCAGGCCCGTCCGCCGCGTTTCGGCGTCGATTGGATGCGTTGCCGTGTAGATTTGCACATTTGGGCCGAACAGGACGTTGTCGCCGATCTCGACATGCGCCACATCAAGCACGACGCAGTTGAAGTTGAAGAAGACGTTTTTGCCTAACGTGATATGCGTCCCGTAATCGCAGAAAAACGGCGGCTCAATCCACGTGCCTTCCCCCATTGCTCCCAAAAGCTGTGCCATAATTTCGAGCCGTTCTTCTTCCGCGCTGGCGTTTAATGCGCGCAGGAGTTTGCGCGCGCGTTTCCGCATCTCGGTCAGCTCCGGGTCCTGAGCATTGTAAAGGTCGCCGCGGAGCATTTTTTCGCGTTCGCTCAACATTCAGATCTATCCTCGTGTGGAATAAGGGAAAATTGCGGGGCGCATTATAACGCTTCATGATAAACTGACCGCCAATGAAGACTGACGGCAACGCTTCCGCATCTGACGAGCACCGCGAGTGATTGGGCAACTGCTCAGCCCCGGCACATCAGGACTTTCACAGAGTAACAAGGGAAGGCCATGAGCGAAGAACGGCGCTATTCCGTCGCAGAATTCGTGCAGCACCTGATCGAGAAATACGACGAACTCGATACCTATCTACGGTCGTTGAGCGAAGCGCAACGCACGCAACTGACCGATGCCACGGGCTGGACGGTGAAGGATCACATCGCGCACCTTGCAGCCTGGGAGAGCAGTATCGAACCGCTGCTGGATGGTAAGGATCGCGGCGAGCATCTCGGCGTACCGGCGGACGTATGGGCAAGCCATGACTTCGATGCAATCAATGAATATATCCGCAAGCGCCACGCCGCCTTATCGTTATATGAGGCGCACGATTTCTTTCGCAGCGTTCACGAGCGCACGCTGGAACGCCTGCGCGCCATGAGCGATGAAGACCTGTACAAGCCGTACAAGAGCTACCAGCCAACTTCGGATCGCGAAGAACCTGTCATCAACTGGCTCTATGGCAACACGGCGGGCCACTACGCCGAGCACCGCCCGTGGATTGAGGCAATTGTCGCCTCCGGCTAGCAAGAGGCGCTTGCTGACGGGATGTTAAGGAGTAGTAGTATCACGGTGTTGTCCCCTCTCCCGAATGCAGGGGAGAGGGGATAAAGCGAAGACTTGACCTCAGCCTGCTATGCTCTTGTCCAGTGGCAGATCAACCCAACGGCGTTCGCGGTGAGATATCTCGACCGCGTTGATGATTTCCTGCACGCGGGCGCTCTGGGCGAAGTTGCCCTGATTTTCATCACCGCCGTTGACAATCTCTTCCATGAAGTTATGTACCAGATTGGCATAGAACAATGAGGGCCACGGCTCGCCCTCGACATAGCCCGGCGGGAAGTATTTGTCCGGTATCTCCACCGGCACGAACTCGACCGCGTCCGGCGTTGCCTTATGCAGCGTTTGTGGCACGCCGAATTCCTCGACCAGACGGCAGATGAGCGCCCCGTTGGAGCCGTAGGCGCGCGCCTCCAGCCCCGGATAGTTGCCAACGGTCACATAGCTCGATTGCACCGAGCAGATCGCACCATTTTCATATTCGCCGATGTAAATGTCGCCGTCGTCGATATTGGTGCGTACCTTGCGCCCGTCAATCGTCGTGCGGTAGGGCACGAAATTCTTGAGAATGCCGACGACGCTCTTGACGGTGCTGTCCATGAACCACATGCTCAGGTCGATGATCGGCGCTCCGTAACCCTCTAGCGACGAAACCTTGATCTCCGGGTTCGGCTGTTCGGGGATCAGGTCCATTTTCGTGACCGGCGTCTCCGAGCTGAGGAACTGCGAATTCTGCTCGAAACCGTTGAAGATAAACGGCGTGCCGATAAAACCCTCGCGGATCAGGTCGCGCATGTACATCATCGCTGGCGCATAGCGGAACGTCAGGCCAACCTTGGTTTTCAGCCCTTTCGAGACGGCGAGATGATGCGCCTTCCAGGTATTGCGATAGTCATGCGCCACCGGCTTTTCGCACAGGCAATGCTTTCCGGCTTCGAGCGCGGCGAAAGCCAGTCTTTCATGGTTATCACGGTCGTCGGACGAGCCGCGCGTGCAGACGTCGATGACGTCAATATCCTCGCGGGCCAGCAGCTTTTCCACATCGGTATACACATCGGGAATATCGAACTGCTGGGCGCGTGCCTTTGCCAGATCTTCATTCAGGTCGCAAATCGCGACCACCTTGGCATATGGCGTGCGCACGAAACCGGGCAAGTGCGCGCTTGCCGCCCAGCGCCCCGCGCCGATAACGCCCACCCGTAATTGTTCCACCATAATTCATCCTTTCGGAGACGTTCAGACGTCCTGTGACACTATAAAAAGACAGAATCCTGAGTGACTACCGGTTACCGAAGCGGTTGCGCGACGACATAGGTCATTGCGCCGCCTTCCAGCCGGGCGATGTGTGGACGCAGCAGCAGCAGCGCTGTTTCATCGAACGGCGCAACCAGCGTTTCCCTGACCGCGAGCGTGACGCTATCAAGGACACGTCCGAGCGACGTGCCCTTTGGAACAATCGTGCCAACGTCCGCCGCTTTCACCTCCGGCACGAACAGGCCACCGGCGCGTGGGCGCAGCACCGTCGTCTCGCCCACCGGAATCGACTGTATAGGCGGCTCTGTAGCCGTGCCACGCAGAACTCCGGCGATCGTCAGCGCCCGCCGCAGGCCATCGGCAATCCGCTCTGCCCACGCCAGCTCATCAACACTGCGCCCGCCCATTTCGACCGCCGCAACCGTCGCGCCAAGCGAACGCGCATAGCCGGTCAGCGTCACCGTGCGGTCCGGCGCTTTCACCACAAACGGCGCGCCAAACGCCCGGCTGATGTGCTCGCCACCCGGCATCTCGAACGCGAACGCATTGACGCACCAGCTTCCGCCGCCGTGCAGGTCAATCACCAGATCACAACCGGCAACTGCTTCGTTCGCCAGCACGGCAGCCAGCACCTCGGTATGCGAACCGCCGGCATTACCCGGAAAGCTGCGGTTCAGGTCCAGCGTGTCCAGCGGCGCATTGCGGGCGTCAGCCTGCATCGCCAGCGGGTTGGCGCAGGGCACGACGCGTAGCGTCCCCTGCAGCGCGTCCACGCTCGTGCTTTCGAGCAGTTTGCGGATCGCCAGCGCGCCCCACGGGCCTTCGTCGCCATGCACGCCTGCTGCGACCAGCGCAACCGGGCCGCCGCTGCCTACCTGACCGATGCCAATTTCCAGTTGGCCATAGGCTGCCTCGCCGGGAATCGCGTGGCGCTTCCACTCCAACGCGTCGAAAAGTGAGGTCATTGACCGGCCTTTCGTAAGTTTATCACTGAGAAAGTTGTATAAAGTATACTTGGGGCTGACTAAAAAAGTGGGTTATATTTCGTTGTGTTGTCGGCGGGCAACAGTTTATCGCATTCAACGTGGAGATAGGAGCCAATATATGTTAGCACGACGACGGCTTGCGACCGTACTTGCGCTGATGCTTGTGCTCGTCATGGCGCTCGGAGCCACACCGATTTCCGCGCAAAGTAATGAGTTGCATTACGGTATTTACAATAATGTTGACACCCTTGATCCGAACGTAACCACCTTTTCAAGCGTCGGCATCATCATGATGCAGGTGTTTAACCCGCTTGTTTATCAGGACCCGCTCGGCACATTCCATCCCGGGCTGGCAACCGCGTGGGAAATCAATGAGGATGCCACCGAATATACGTTCACCCTTCGCGAAGGGGTGACCTTCCACGACGGCACGCCGTTCAATGCGGAAGCCGTGAAGTTCACGTTTGACCGCATCGCCGATCCGGAAACGGTCTCCCAGCTTGGCATCAGCCTGCTTGGGCCATATCAGGAAACCGAAGTCATCGACGATTATACGGTCGTCGTGCGCTTCAGCTCGCCCTACGCGCCGTTCCTGAATTCGGTTTCGACGCCATATCTTGCTCCGACTTCCCCCACCGCCGTGGAAACGCTTGGCGACGACTATGGCGTGACGAGCGTTGTCGGAACCGGCCCCTTCCGGCTGGAGAGCTATGTCCCCAACTCCGAAGTCGTTCTCACCCGGTACGAGGACTATAACTGGGGCTCGGAAGAACTGTTTGGCATGAGCGGCCCGGCGAATTTCGAGCGCATCGTCTTCCGTATCATTCAGGAACCGGCAACCCGCCTCGCCGCGCTTGAATCGGGCGAAGTGCAATTTATCGACGACGTGCCCGAACTCGACGTCGCCCGCCTGCAGGAAGACCCAAACTTCGAGGTCATCCAGATCGAACAGCCAGGCCACGGCTACTCGCTGATGATGAACGTCGAGCGCGAACCGACCAGCGAGCTGGCCGTCCGTCGTGCCATTGCTCACGCCATCAACAAAGAAGGCCTGATCGAAGTTGTATTCAACGGTTATGGCACGCCGGGCTGCAGCGCGCTGACCAAGGTCATGTTCGGCTACGATCCGGCAACCTGCGACTATCTGCTCTACGATCCCGAACTCAGCCGTTCGATTTTGGAAGAAGCCGGCTGGGTCGATAGCGACGGCGATGGCATTCGCGAGCGCGATGGCCAGCCCCTGCAGATCCAGCACTGGTACCGCGCCGATTCGCCGCTGAACGTCGCACTGGCGACCTACATGCAGGCGGAACTGGCGCAGGTCGGCATTGAGATGGTCCTCAACGGCGCGTCTCAGAGCGGCTACTTCGACGCAGTGCGCGCAGGCGAACACAACACACAGGGCTGGTGGGATACCTGGACCGACCCGGACGGCATGCGCGTGCTGTTCCACTCGTCAAACGCCGACGGCGGCACGAACCGCAACCGCTATCGCAGCGAACAGATGGATGAACTGCTGGCAGCCGCGGCTTCGACGGCCAACCCGGACGAGCGCGCTGAACTGTATGCCCAGGTACAGAAACTGGCAGCAGATGACGCGGTTATGGTCTATCTGGTCGACCCGTACATCTTCTATGCCAGCGTCGCGTCGCTAGATGGCGTGACCTATCTCGGCGGCGGCAATCTGCCGTACTTCTACGCCGCCAGCTTCAGCGGCTAGCACGAGCGTTCAGATCGGATCGCGCAGCCGGAGAGGCGGAACCATCGTTCTGCGTCTCCGGCTGTCACATCGATTTCATGTCAGAAGCTCATGACACGCTATCTCATCAACCGGCTGCTGCAGGCCGTGCCGACGGTTTTGCTGGTCAGCATTCTGGTCTTTTTGATGCTGCACCTGATCCCCGGCGACCCGGCGGAAATCTTTCTCGGAGAGCGACAGACTTCGCCAGAACAACTTGAAATCGTGCGCGAGCAGATGGGCCTGAACCGCCCGCTGCACGTGCAGTATCTCGACTATCTGGCGAACGTCATGCGGGGCAATCTGGGCAACTCGCTGAATAACGGACGACCGGTGCTCGGCGAAATCCTGACACGCCTGCCCCACACGCTGGAACTGACGATTGCCGCGCTGGCCATTTCGACAATTATCGGGATCGGCGTCGGTATCATCGCGGCGCTGCGGCACAACACGATCATCGACACAGTGGCGATGATGCTGGCGCTGGTCGGCATTTCGATGCCCGTCTACTGGTCGTCGCTGCTGCTGATCGTGCTGTTTTCAATCAATTTACGCTGGCTGCCGCCGATTGGTCAGGGCAGTCTGGACCGGCTGATCATGCCCGCGCTGGCGCTGGGCCTGCTGTCCGCCGGTTCGCTTGCACGACTGGTGCGCTCATCAATGCTGGAGGTGTTGAGCCAGGATTACATCCTGACGGCGCGGAGCAAAGGGCTGCACCAGCGCCGGATTATCTTCAGGCATACACTCCGCAACGCGCTGATTCCGGTGATCACGATTCTGGGGCTGACGTTCGGCCAGTTGCTAAGCGGCGCGGTGCTGACGGAAACGATCTTCGCACGGCTGGGGCTGGGGCGGATGTATGTCGAAGCCATTCTGAACAAGGACTTTACTCTGGTACAAGGCACAACGCTGTTTGTTGCGCTAGCGTACGTGTTTATCAACATTGCAATTGACGTTCTGTACGTTTATGTCGACCCGCGCATCAAATATGACTGACACCGTACGCCTCAATCTGCCCGCATCCGCTGCCAGACACAGCCCATCACGACGCCTGCTGCTGCGTTTTGGCCGCAGCCTGAATGTCCTTGTCGGCACCATTGTACTGGCCATCATGGTTCTGCTGGCGATCTTCGCGCCGGTCATCACCACCTATGACCCGGTGCAGATCACGCCGCAATTGCGCCTGCGCCCTCCTGATGCCGAACACATCTTCGGCACAGACGACTTTGGACGCGACGTGTTCACGCGCGTCGCTTATGGCGCGCGGCTTTCGCTTCAGGTTGGTATCATTTCCGTGACTCTGGCGGCCACCATTGGCGTGACGCTCGGCATTATCGCCGGGTTCTATGGCGGCTGGATCGACTCGGTCATCATGCGGCTGATTGACGTCATGCTGGCGTTTCCCGGCATTCTGCTGGCGCTGGTGATCGTCGCCATTCTGGGCCGGGACCTGACCAACGTCATGATCGCCGTCGGCATTTCTTCGATCCCCGTTTATGCGCGCATGGCCCGGGGCAACACACTCTCGGTCAAGTCAATTGATTATGTCGCCGCTGCTCAGGCCATCGGCGCGCCAACGGGGCGGATCATGGCTGTTCATATCCTACCCAACATCATCGCGCCGCTGATCGTGGTTGCGACCAACGGCGTCGCCGGGGCGATCATCTCCGGCGCGGCGCTCAGCTTTCTGGGTCTGGGCGCACAGCCGCCAACGCCGGAATGGGGCATCATGCTCAGCGAAGGGCGCCTCTATCTGCGCCAGGCGTGGTGGGTGACGACTTTTCCCGGCCTCGCTATTATGATCACGGTGATGGCCATTAACCTGATGGGCGATGGCCTGCGCGATATTCTCGATCCTCGTTTAAGGCTCTGATATGTTCGAGACACTGAAACAGTTTTGTGAAATTCCCGCGCCGGGTGGCCGGGAAGACCTGATCCATGTCCCACTAGCCGAACGCTGGCGGCCGCTGGTCGAATCGGTTGAACTGACTCGAGTCGGCAATCTCGTCGCCCACGTTGGCGGGAACGGCAAGAAGCTCATGCTCATCGGCCATGGCGACGAAATCGGCTTCACCGTCAAATACATTTCGCCCGATGGCTTCCTGTTCCTGACGTCGGGACAGCGCGACGACCGCATGAAGCCCGATCTGCGCGGCTCCTATTTCACGCCGCTGGGCCAGCGGGCGCTGGTGTTGGGGCGTAAAGCGCAGGTCCCCGGCGTTTTTGCCACCCTCACCGGGCATATCCTGACCAACGAGCAGCGCCAGAAAACCGCCCTCGACTGGAATGACATCTGGGTTGACGTCTTCATGTCCAGCGCCGAGGAAGTCCGGGCTGCCGGAATCGAAATCGGCTCGCGGGTTGTCTGGAACCCGCCCATCACACAGAACGGCAAGCTGATCACCGGCAAGGCCATGGACAACCGCGTAGCGCTGGCGCTGATGGACGAACTGCTGCGCCGCCTCGACCGCTCGCGGCTGGCCTACGATCTGTATTTGGTTTCAACCGTTCAGGAAGAAGCGGGGCTGATCGGCGCGCAGTCGGCCAATCTCGGCCTCGACTGCGATTACGCCATTGCCCTCGACACCGGCCTGTCGGGCGATGTGCCAAACGTTGACCCGCGGGATATATCCACCCGCCTCGGCTATGGGCCGGCCCTCATCCATAAAGACCTGTATTCGTACAGCTATGACCTGAATAACCGGATTGTGGATACCGCGACAGAAGCGGGCCTCCCGCTGCAGCACGCTGCCTATAGCCTCTATGGCACCGATGCAGGCGCGCTCATTCGCTCAGGCGTCGCGGCGGCAGCGCTGGTCGTGCCGGCCCGCTACACACACAGCCCATTCGAGACCGTACATACCGAAGACCTTGAATCGACTCTCCAATTGCTGCTGGCGTTCCTCTACCGCGTCGAGCCTGCCTGAAAGAAGTCACCATGACAACCGTTCTCATCGCGTCCTATCTTGAGCCGGAATACGTCGCGGAAATCGAGGCGGCGTTTCCACAGGTGCGCGTCATCTACCGTCCCGACCTGCTGGGGCAGCCGCGCTACGTGGCCGATCACACGTCGATGCCCAACCGCACGCCGGAACAGGAACAGGAATGGCGGTCGCTGCTTGCTCAGGCCGATATCCTGTTCGACTTCGACTACTCGCACCGCGAAGATTTGCCCGACCTCGCGCCGAATCTCAAGTGGATTCAGGCCACCAGCGCGGGCATCGGCAAGTTTGTCGAACGCATGAAGTATGCCGAGCGCACCAACTGGCTGTTCACGACCGCCAGCGGCGTCCATGCCCGCCCGCTTGCCGAGTTTGTCATCTTTGCGATGCTCTTCTTTGAGAAGAACTTTGAATACCTGCAGCGCGAGAAGGAAGCGCGTCACTGGCAACGCTACACAACAGGAGAGCTTCCCGGCAAAACGGTGTCCATCATCGGTCTGGGAAAGATCGGGCGTGAAGTCGCGCGGCTTGCGAAATGCTTCGATATGCGCGTAATCGGTTCCCGGCGCGATCCATCGCAAACGGTCGAAGGCATCGACGCGCTCTACGCGCCGGGCGACCTGCGCCCCTTGCTGGAACATACCGATTACCTCGTTCTGGCGACGCCGCACACCCATGAAACCGAGCGCATGATTGGTGAGGAAGAACTGGCGCTACTGCCACAGAACGCGGTGCTGATCAATATCGCCCGCGGCGCTGTGGTCGATCAGGCGGCGCTGACCAGAGCGCTGCAAAATGGCCGCCTGCGCGGCGCGGCGCTTGACGTGTTTGAAGTCGAACCGCTGCCGCCTGATGATCCGTTGTGGTCGCTGCCCAACGTCATTATCAGCCCGCATTCAGCCAGCACGGCGGCAAGCGAAAATCGCAAGCTGACCGATCTGTTTATCGAGAACCTGCGCCGCTATCTGGCGGGCGAACCACTGCTCAATCTGCTCGATGTCGAGCGGCAGTACTAACCGGAAGCGCGCGGCTTCGCTCCTTCCCACCCTGCCGCCGGTGAAAAGAAAAGGGGCTGCCAGAAGTGGCAGCCCCTTTTTGTTTTTGGAATACGCGCGCTTATTCGTACAGCAGCGGCGCGATTTCCTCGGAGTCCATGTTCTCGGCGGTGAAGTAGTGGAAGCCGGTGTCGATGGTTTCGGGCAGTTCCTCGCCCAGCAGCGCCATCACAGCCGCCTCAACCGCGCGGTAGCCGATGCCAATCGGGTCCTGCGTGATTGCGCCGGCCATCACACCGCTGCGGATCGCCTCCAACTGCTGCGTGCCGGAGTCATAACCGATGATGACGATCTTGCCTTCCATGCCCAGCTCAGTGACGGCGTTCAGCACGCCAATCGCGGAGCCTTCGTTCGCGCCGAAGAAGCCCTTGAGGTCCGGGTGGGCCAGAATGATCGCCTTGGCCAGGTCGGTCGAACGCAGGTGGTCGCCACCGCCGTACTGGATGTCGACGATCTCGATGTCAGGATAGGCTTCCTCGATCCGGTTGACAAAGCCTTCAACGCGGTCGATACCGGTGCGGCTGGTCTGGTCGTGAGCGATCACCGCCACCTGACCGGCACCACCGATAGCCTCCGCCATCATGTCGGCGGCGAGCGCCGCAGCGGCGACGTTATCGGTCGCGGCCGTGGTCACAGGGATGTCGCTCTCAACGCCGGAGTCAAAGCCGATTACGGGAATACCCTCGGCGGCAGCGCGCTCCAGCAGCGGCACGGCGGCCTGGCTGTCCAGCGCGGCAAAGGCGATTGCATCCGGGCCACGGTCAAGCGCGGTCTGGAGCATCTCGATCTGGCGGTCAACCATCGATTCGGTTTCGGGACCTTCAAACGTAATTTCAACGCCACAGTCTTCAGCGGCCTGCTCCGCGCCCAGACGGACAGCCTGCCAGAACTGATGCTGGAAGCCTTTGGAAATAAGCGGGATGTAGACTTCCTGCTCCTGCATCTGCTGGCGGACTTCCTCGGTGCAGAATTCGCCACGCGGCGGAATCGGCACTTCGGTCGCCTCAGGTGTGGCCTCAGGCTCTGCGTCTTGCGCCACCATAGGAACAGCGCCCAGAACCAGCGCGCCGGCCAGTAGCAGTCGCAGGGTCAGTTGCGAGATTTTCATTGCATTCTCCCTTTTATGAATAAACCACCTGACGGCACTGTCTAATTACCTGCTTTGTTGTCTCGTAGACGCCTCCACGCGGTCGTCAGGATGTAGCCAAACCCGTCGTGGATGCGCTTGTGCAACCTCCTTTCGGTATGTCCAGAATCGCCATGTTAAGCCCCGGAATGGAGCGCTTAACCTATGCCAATGACTTCACGAACTGTGGTCTACCTGCGCCGGCGAATGATGTCGATATAGACGGCCACGATGATGATCGCGCCCGTGACGACCGTCTGCCACTCCTGCGGAACCGACAGAATACGAAGGCCGTTCACCAGCACGCTCATCACAAACGCGCCGATGATGGTTCCGAGGATCGTGCCTTCCCCGCCGGCCAACGACGTGCCGCCGATGACGACCGCCGCAATCGCGTCCAGTTCATAGCCCTGACCGAGCGCAGGTTGAGCGGAATTCAGACGCGCGGCCATCAGCACGCCGCCCAGTCCTGAGAACAAACCGCACAGCGTATAGATGGCGATCTTCCAACGGTCGACATTGACACCGGAAAGCCGCGTCGCTTCTTCATTGCTGCCGAGCGCAAAGGTATAGCGGCCGAGGACGGTGCGGTTGAGGATGAAACCGGCAATCGCCGCCGCGCCGAACAGGATGAGTACGGCGTTCGGTATTTCCAGACCCGGCACAATCGCGCCGATCACCGACCCCATCGCAACCGGGCGGAAATCCGGCGCGTCGTTGAAATAGATCGGCCGCAGACCGGAGATAATCAGCGCCAACCCTTTGGCGACATACATGACCCCCAGCGTTGCGATAAACGGTGGGATCCTGAGCTTGGCGATCACAAGGCCGTTCAGAAACCCGGCGACAGCCCCGGTCAGGATGCCGCCGAGGATGCCAACCGGCGTCGGCAAGCCCCAGAAGGTGATAAAGACCGCCGTCATCACCGCCGAGAACGACATCACCGTGCCGATAGACAGATCAATGCCGCCGGTCGTGATAACGAACGTCACGCCCAACGCGAGCACGCCATTCACCGCCGTGGCCAGCAAAATGCCGATGATATTGTTGAATTGCAGAAAATTCGGCGAAGCCAGCGAGAACACGACGAACAGAATGATCAGCGCCGCGAACGCTAGAATGCGCTGTGCGGCATTGCCCCGCAGGAGCGACCCGGCGAGTGAGCTTTTTTGCGGTACGGAAGTGGTGATATCAACAGCCATAATTAACCATTCTCGATTATACTAGGCATAAACGGGTTCGGTTGGAGACGTCGTTGTATCCTCGCGCTGCGTGGCCAGCCGCATGATCTTTTCCTGTGTCGCCTCAGCGGCCGTCAACTCGCCGGTTATGCGCCCCTCGCACATAACGATGATGCGATGGCTCATGCGCAGGATTTCCGGTAGTTCCGACGAGATCATGATGATCGACTTGCCGTTTCGGGCCAGCTCGTTCAGCAGTTTATAGATCTCGCTTTTCGCGCCGACGTCGATACCACGTGTAGGTTCATCAAAAATCAGAATATCCGTGTTCGCAGTCAGCCATTTGGCGATGACGACCTTCTGCTGGTTGCCACCGGACAGGTTCTTGACCTGCTGGTGAATGCTGGGCGTGCGGATAGCCAGCGATTTGACATATTCTTCGACGGTGACGCGCGTGTCCGACCGTTTGATGATGCCGAGCGCGTTTAAAAAGCGTTTCATCGACCCCAGCACGACATTGTCCTCAACGTCCATGCTCAAGGTCAGCCCGTAGCGCTTCCGGTCCTCGGAGAGATAGCCGATGCCATGCGCCACCGCGTCCGCCGGGCTTGAAATTTGCACCTTCCGGCCCATGACCCACATATCCATCGAGTCAACCGGATCGGCGCCGAAGATCGCGCGCGCGACTTCCGTTCGCCCCGCGCCCATAAGGCCGGCAAACCCCAGAATTTCACCGCGTTTCAGTTCAAAGCTCACGTTTTTGAGCGTACGGCCGCGATTAAGGTTACTCACCCGCAGCACGGTTTCGCTGTAGGGCTCGTCGCGCAGTTCGGGCATAACCTCGTAAATGGTCCGCCCGACCATCATCTTGATGATCTGATCAGCGGTCGTCTGCGCCGTCTCCACGGTGTCGATATAGCGACCGTCACGCATGACCGTGACGCGATCCGAAATTTGCTTCAGTTCATCAAGCCGGTGGCTGATATAGACAATGCCGACGCCGTTCTCGCGCAACTGGCGGATGATGCGGAACAATTCGGCGATTTCCGCCTCAGTTAGCGCGGCGGTCGGCTCATCCATGATGAGCACTTCCGAGTTGAACGACAGCGCCTTGGCAATCTCGACCATCTGCTGTTTCGCCACCGTCAGATCGGCCACCTTGGTTCTGGGATCGAGCTTCAGGTGCAGGCGGTCGAGCAATGCGCGGGTCTGCTCGTTGATTCGCTTGTCGTCCAGAACAAAGGGAATGCGCTGCCGCGGCTCGCGGCCAATAAAGATATTCTGTGCCACCGTCAGGTGTGGCATCAGGTTCAGTTCCTGATGGATCATGCTGATGCCGAGGAGCTGGGCAGCGCGTGGATTGGGAATATCGACTTCGCGCCCCCGGTAGAAGATGCGCCCGGCATCCTTGCTGTAAACGCCGGCTAAAATTTTCATCAGTGTCGACTTGCCGGCCCCGTTTTCGCCCACGAGCGCGTGAACTTCGCCAGCCCGAAGCTCAAACTGGCACTGGGACAGCGCGTGAACGCCGGGAAACGATTTTTCAATACCTTCCATTAAGACTAGTACGTCGGTCATGAATTTCCCCTCGGCAACCGGGAATAAATGACACTCAACTATTATAAAGCGTTCTACGGCGGCAGCCCCACATGGGTTCGCGCGCCAGCCGCCTGCTCACGTATCCGCTAAAAGGCGGCTGGTAACGGTAACATGTTATGCATAACATAGCATGCGACCACAAGCGTGTCAAATATACCCTCGCCGCCCGTAAATCGTGCACCAACAGGTAACAAATGTGACTAGGTCACCACGCCGATTGTCAGCAAGAGATTGGCGTAAACGCGCGCTTCGCCGGTCGCGATCACCAATCCGACGTCCGGCAGGCCGCTAATATCGTAGAAGTCGAAGCGCCCGACAGGTTGCAGCTCGATACCCGGCAGCAGCGCGCGGAACTCGCTGAAGATTTCAGGCTCGACGCCATCGTCGGGCTGCATCACGTGCGCGGCCTCGATCGGGATCGTGTCGACGAGCGTTTCGAGCACGTCGGTCACCGTGACCAGTCCTCGCCGCAAATTCAGATAGACACGAAAGGCGGAGGGGTTGGTGTGCGTGGCAAACGGGAAGTTGCCGTCGGCGATCAAGACTCTACTGCCATGACCGAGCATGCCGAGCGTGCCAAGAATGCCGGGGTGTGTCAGCTTTGTGCGAATCATTTCCTTGCCTTTCAACCAAGAAGAAAACCGCCCATCAGGCGTCAGCCTGCCGGCCGTCGGGTAACAGGATAATTTTGCGATGCGCGAGACGATGCGCGGCGATATCGGCGAACACGCGCGGCGCATCGGACAACGGGCAGCGATGCGAGATCATAGCCTGCATGTTCAACTCGCCGGATTGGATTTTCTCGACGCTTTCCGTCCATTCGTGGCCGGGAAACGGCGCAGAATATGACATGAAGCAGCCCATCAGCCGCAGTTCCCGGCGCATCAAATCCTCGATTAACGTCATCGGCAGACTGGCATCGAGAGGCTGATTGCCGCCGCAGACGATTGTGCCGCGCGGGCGGGTCGCATGAACCGCTTGCATCAGCGTCTGTGGCGCGCCTGCCGCCTCCACCGCCAGATCGACGCCGTCACCTGTCAGTTTCAGCACCTCGCCCGGTACGTCAACATCCCGCGCATTCAGCGTCACGTGTGCGCCCAGCTCGCGCGCCGCTTGCAGGTTTTCCTCAACCAGATCGGTACAGATGATTTGCGAAGCGCCGAGAATCCGCAGCCACTGGACCGTCATCAGGCCAATGGAGCCTGCGCCCAGCACAAGCGCCGACTGCCCCGCCCTGAAATCGCCCAGATCGAGGATATGCCGCGCCACCGTCGACGGCTCGATCAGCGCTGCGTGCTCAAACGGCATATCGTCCGGCACAAGCAGCGCATTGCGCGCGGGAAGTTCCAGAAATTCGGCAAACCCGCCGTGCTGCCGCGAACCGATAAAGGAATAACTGCGGCAGGCCGAATACAGCCCGCGCTCGCACTGGTCGCACTGAAAGCAGGGAATCAGCGGGATCAGCGCGGCGCGACGCCCAACCAGTTCGTCACTCACCCCCTCGCCCACAGACTCGATGATCCCGGCGCATTCGTGGCCGAGAATGAGCGGGTACAAACGATGCCCTTTCGCGAAGCGCAGAATGTCCGATCCGCAAATCGACGTCGCCTTCACCCTGAGCAGAACATTACCGGGACCGGGGACCGGCGCCGGCAGGTCGCGGTAAGTCAGCCGTCCCTTGTCTTCGAGAATTGCCGCTTTCATCAACACATCCATTCGTCAGAGCGCGGAGGATGATTGCCGGTGGGCCTGTGTCACCGCCGCGAGCCGGTCAAAGTCGTCCAAAAGATGGCGTGAAACGTCACGATAGATGCTGAAATAGTTTTGATAAATAGCGTGACGTTCCGGTGAGGGTTCGTAAACCGTGCGCCGGGGCAACAGGCGCTCGACACACGCGCCGATGTCGTCCTCCAGCCCAACGCCATAGGCGGTCAGGGCGTATAGCCCAAGCAGATGCCCGCCTTCGCCGCCATCCTGCCGGCGGGCTACGACGTAGGGCTTGCCGTAAATATCGGCTTTGATCTGACACCAGACCGCGCTGGCCGTCGCCCCGCCCGAACCGAGGTATTCGTCGATTGAGACGCCGTGAGACTCGGCAAGGCGAACATTGTCATACACGGCGAAAACACAGCCTTCCATGATCGCCCGCAGGATATCGGCGCGCGTGGTGGCATACGACAGCCCGAAGAAGACGCCGCGCGCGCGGCTATTCCAGAGCGGCGTGCGTTCACCCGCCATGTAGGGGAGAAACAGCAGGCCGTTCGCGCCGGGCGGGGCCAGCGCAGCCTGCCGGCTGTACCACTCAAACGGGCTGTCCGCCAGCAAGCGCGCAGCGACGACTTCGGGCTGACCAAGGACATCGCGAAACCAGCCAAGCGAACCGCCGCCAACCGTCCCGGCCTGCAACAGATACTGTCCCGGCACGACATGATGGGAGAAGATCAACCGCGGCTCGACCACAACGCGATCCATGCTCACGGCGACGCCGCCTGCCTGCCCGCCCTGATCGTTGGTCTTGCCAACTCCCGTCACGCCCGCGCCCAGCGCGCCCGCTGCCGCATCGAGACACCCGGCAATGACAGGCGTTCCGACCGGTATGCCCGTTTCGTCAGCAGCCGTTTTCGTCACCTGACCGACAACGTCGGTGCAGCGAACAAGGCGCGGCATTTTATCGAGGTCGATGCCGATCTCCCGCGCCGCCGCTTCGTCCCAGCGTTCGCGACGGATGTCGAAAAAGTGGTAGCCGTAAGCCTGCGTAAGATCGCAGGTAAATTCGCCCGTCAGCGCGGCGACGATGTAGCCCGAAGCCGTCAGGAAGCAGCTCGCCTCGTCATAGACCGCCGGACGCCGGTTCCTGAGCCACAGCAGCTTGGGCGTGATGTAAGCGGCGTCAAGCGGGTTGGCGACCAGATCGACCAGTTCGCCTGCGCGCGGCAGGCTTTGCAGCCACCGGCTTTCGGCTTCAGCGCGCCGGTCGAGCCAGATCATCGCCGGCGCAAGCGCTTTGCCTGCGCGGTCAACCGGAATCAGCGTCCAGCCGACACCATCCACGCCGACGCCAGCAATGGCAGATGGCGCGATGCCGCTTGTCGCCAGCGTCTCGCGAGTCGTCGCGCACACCGCGCGCCACCATGCGGAAACATCGATTTCCGCCCACAATGGCTCGGGGCGGCGCAGGTCATAGGCAGCCGACGCCTCCGCGACAACGTTACCGGCATCATCCCATAACGCCGTCTTGGCGCTCGACGTGCCGACGTCAATGGTCAGGAGATAGCGCTGCGCCATGCTTCACGGTGGCGTAATCTCGCCATTGATGTCCCAGAGGTCTTCCCAACTCTGGTTCTCTTTCCAGAGGAACACATGCCCCTTGACCAACCGGCAATTGCGGTCGATCTTAGCAATCGCCTCCATGTCCTCCTGTGTCAGCGGCTCGCTGACGGTTGCGCGCAGGTTGGCAAGATACTGCTCCCGCTTGACCGAGAACGGGATCGGTATCTGGCCACGCTGAACCGCCCACTTGATGCAGATGATGGCAGGATGCACGCCGAGGCGCTCGGCAATGCTGACGATCACCGGGTCTTCGATGTCGACCGTATCGCCGGGCGTCCGGTCACGTTCGGGCCGGTTGGGCGCGCCGATCGGGGAAAAGCCAATCGGCACGATGCCGTTGTCCACGACGAACTGAAACAGCTCCGGTTGCTGGAAATGCGGATGCAGTTCCATCTCATTACAGGCGGGCCGGATGCGCGCGTCGCGCAGCAGCAGCTTCAGCTTGGGGATCGTCATGTTGGATGTGCCGATATGGCGAACCAGCCCCATGTCGACCAGCTTTTCAAGCTGTCGCCACGTTTTCATATAGTTTTCGTGAATGTATGGCTTGGCGTTTGGATCACGCGAAGTGATGTCGACTCCAGGGGCATGATAGTTTGGAAACGGCCAGTGAATTAAGTACAGATCGAGATAATCGAGCTGCAAGTCCCGGAGCGACTTTTCAAACGCCGGAATGACATCGCGCTCGTCGTGCTTATCGTTCCACAGCTTCGACGTGATCCAGAGTTCGCTGCGCGGCACGCCTTCCGCCATCACCTCGCGCAACGCCTGCCCGATGAGATGCTCGTTACCGTAAACCGCCGCGCAGTCGATGTGCCGGTAGCCGAGGCGAATCGCGTCTTTCACGGCTTCGGCAATCGTCTCGCCGCTGAAACGGTCGGAACCGAAGGTTCCCAGTCCGATAGCGGGAATCTGCGCGCCGGTGTAGACCGTTCGCTTCGGAACCAGCCGGGGATCGACTCCGTCGCCGGAAATGGTTGTATTTTGAACCTGATCGCTCACAAAAATCCTTTCGTTTGTGTTTTCCTCAACCCGTTTGAACCTCGTGCAACCCGGCAGCGTCCCCACACCCGTCAGGAGCGGGCCGGGCTGTCGAACGGCGCACGATCAATTCGGTCGGCAGCAAAATCTCCTGCGGTTCCTGCGGGCCCTCCCCGAGCAGCCGCTGTAGCAGCAGTTCTGTCGCCTGCCGTCCCATATCGTAGGCCGGCTGGCTCATCACGGTGAAAAACGGCTCGATGACCATCGATTCCGGCACGTCGTCAAAGGTCGCAATCGACACGTCGCACGGCACATTCAGCCCGGCTTCCCGCACCGCCCGCATGGCGCCAATCGCGATGAAATTGTTAGCCGCGAACAGCGCGGTTGGCCGGGGCGTCAGCGCCAGCGCCTGCCGGCACAATTCATACCCACCCCTTACCGAGTAAGACCCGGTGAAAAACGTCAGCACATCTTCCGGCAGACCGGCGCTAGCGACCGCGCGCGCCGCGCCAGCCACGCGATCGGCGGCTGTGGATACCGTCGGCGGGCCGCTCAGCACGGCGATACGCCGGTGTCCCAGCTCAAGTAAATACCCGACCAGCTCATACGCGCCCTGTTCCGAGTCGCAGCGCACGGTGTCGAAAGGCATGTCCGGCATGCGGCGGTCGATAACCACGACCGGAACCTGACGCTCCTTGAGGAACAGCACCGACTCCGAAGCATACTGCGCCGGAACCAGCAGCACGCCATCGACCTGCTTCTGGACCAGAACATTCAGATAGTTGGCTTCTTCTTCCGGCGACTCATCGGTGTTGCAGAACATGACGCTGAAGCCATGCTCGCTGGCCGTGTCTTCAACGCCGCGCGCCAGAGTGGTGAAGAACGGGTTGGTGATGTCGGTCAGCACCAGCGCGATGGTCTTCGTCTGCTTGAAGCGCAGACTGCGCGCCAGCGCATTTGGCACGTAGCCTAGCTCGGCAATGGCACGCTCGACGCGCTCGCGTGTTTCGGCGCTGATGTAACCTGAATTGTTGATGACACGCGAGACCGTCATGGCGGAAACGCCGGCGCGTCTGGCAACGTCACCGATTGTGCTCATCCAGCGCTCCTTGAGGGCGCAAACGCCCGGACGCCTGTCACCGGCCAATACAATCTATGTTACCGGTAACATGTTATGGTTAACTTAGCACGGTTTGCGAGGACTGTCAATGAAATTGAGCTATTGGAAAATTGCGAGCTAACGAATAACAAAAAAATGGCGCCTGCCGGAGCAAGCGCCATTGGCTCTCCCACTGCGGGCTGCCTGTGTCTATTGCAGACGCGCGAGGCACACCGCCGGATCGAACGAGAAGCGATAGACGCCCCCATACAGGTCTGCGGCAACAACCTGCGCCGTACCATCGGGCAAGAGGGTGAGAAGATCATCAAACCCGCTCACCTGCGCCAACTGCTGCAAGTCGGGCACACTGGTAACGATGACAGGCGTACCTGCGCCCGAACTGTGGTCGATATCCCACACTTCGATGCCACGCCACGTGCAGTAGATGGCAACCGGCGCGCCGATATCGAGATAATTCAGGCGTCCATCGGTGAACTGGGTGAAGTTGATTTCGAACGCGCCCCCATGTTCGCGAATGGCCCACGAGATCAGGTTGAGCAGCGCTTCGAAGTTCGTCCACGTGTAAACCTGACCGCCGATGGTGATCGTGCCGCTGCCGCTGTGCTGCGTCGTCCATACGGCCTGCGCGACTTGAGCAGCCAGATCATCAGCTTGCTCTTCGGATACTTCACCGACGTCGATTTTGAGGGCCAGCGTGTCGGTTCCAGGGCCGCCGTCCATGATGCCACCGACGCCGGAATTCGTTTCGACGTTCATCAGATCGTCGCCCGCGCCGAGGACGATGTCACCACCAACCAGCCCGCGGTTCGAAACCGTGTCATCGCCGAAACCGGTCAGGATGTCGCCGCCGACCAACCCGTCATTGAGCACCGAATCGTCGCCGAAGCCGGTGTTGATGGTTTCGAGCACCGTATTGCCGAAATTCATGACCGTGTCCTGTCCCGGCCCGGCGAAAATGTTGTCGATTTCGCCGTTATTCACGACCAGATCATCTCCGGCTCCGGCGAAGATGTTGCTGGAAGCCAGACTGCTATCATTGATGATCACATCATTGCCAAAGCCGCCGGAAATCAGCGCGTTCTGGCCATCCGCTGCCACATGGATGGTATCGTCGCCAAAACCGTCGAGAATGCCGAGGTCATCGACATGCGCGCCCGATCCGTAAACGCCGATGCTATCGTCCCCGAAGCCGCCGTCGATGATCCCGGTCATGACGCCGGTTTCGACACCGCCCCCGGCGGGATCGGGGATGACGTCGGCGACATTGCTGACGGTGATCGTATCGTCCCCGATCCCGCCGTCGATATCGAGCGTTAGATTGGCCTCCGCCAGCAGGGTCGCCGCAGGATTCGCGTCCGCGATCACGCTCTGATTATCGACCGTGATGTTGTCGGACCCCGGCCCACCGCTTACCGTCACATCGAGGTTGGCAATGCTGGTGATATTGGAGGCAAGCGGATCGACAAGATCGGCGCACGACACCAGACTGGCGTTTCCTACCGTGATCGCGTCATCCCCCAGCCCGCCGCTCACATCGACCGCTCCGAGAGCCTCGCTCACGCAGTCGACCGGCCCTCCCTCCGCGTAGTCGATCTCGCTGGTGTTCCGGGTTGTGGCTGCGTCCGCGCCCGCCCCCAATTCAATAGTGGCGTCAATAATCGCCTGCTGGTCGATAACATCCGCGCCTATATCACCATCGCCCTGATAGGTCGTCACGGCGGTGTTGTCGAGCGTGATAACATCATCGCCGCCTCCCAGATTGATGCCCGACAGCGCACCTGTATCGGTCGTCAGTTCGGCCACCTGCTCGATGGTGTTCGCGCCCACACCGCCGGCCTGTTCGACGCTGGTCGTCGCCGTGTTATCGACCACCACCGTGTCGTCGCCCGCGCCGGAAACGGCGGCAAGCCGCGTGAGCGCGCTGGTCATGCTGGAGGTTGTCTCTCCGGTATTGATCAGATTCGTAACGCCCTCCTGAATGAGATCCGCGTCCGGCATATCGCTTAGAACGACGCTGACATCGCTCGTCCCAGACTGTTCGACGGTGGCCTCAGGATCGTCCTGCGCGGCAACCGGAGACAACGTGCTCGTGAGCAGGCCCACGATCATAAGCCCTATGGGTATGAATAGGCGTCTCATGGAAACCTCTTTTCAACCAATATCCCCCGAACTCTTACCAATCGAAGTACAATGCAGGTTAATCGCTGCGAGACTGACGAAGGAGATGCCGCCATGGCGCTGCACGATTTGCCTCGCTCGCTCGCGTTTGTCGCCCTGCTGTTTCTGCCCCTCGCGCTCCCGGTTCAGGCTCAGGAACCGGAACCCGCGCCGGATGTGCGCTTTACGGATATTCCATTCGATGATGGCTTTGTCGTCACCGCGCCCACTGACTGGTTTTTCTGGCGGCGGGCAGATTTCGGTTCCCTCGAGGAAGCTGACGAACAGGTCGTGAACATGATCAATTCGGTGAACTTCGGCATCGACCTGACCCGGCCGTTCATCTCCCCCTGGGATCGCATGATCGCGATTCCATCCACGCCGGTCGAAAGCGGGCTCGTTCGGCTGGTGGTGGAAATGGACGACCGGCAGGCGCTGGCCGAGCGCACCGGAACGGACGCCGCCGCGCTGACGGCGGCGCAGTTGATGCAACTGCTCGGCATCGAGCCGGTGCAGACACTCGACGTCAACGGTCGCTATGCTGCTTTCAGCAGACTGGATAGCGACCAGCAGAGCGCGTTCATCGCCACCTATCTCTTCGACGACCGCGCGGCCAGCATTAGTATTCTGGCCCCCAGAGACTGGCTGGCCGATAACCGGCAACTTGTAGCATTGCTGCTTGCCAGCCTGCGACAGCGCGGCGAACCTTTGGATACGCTGGTCTACGAACGCCTGACCGACGAACCCATACCCGCGCGCTTCATGCTTCCGACCGGCGACACCCCGGCGCTGATGGCGGAGGAAACGGCCACGCCGGAGGCCGGTATTGCGTCTCCGCTTAACGTTTGTCCCGATGGGCCGAACGAAATCGCGTTTGTCTCTAACCGCGACGGCGACTATGAGCTGTATCTGGCCCGCGCCGATGGTTCCGACATACGACGCCTGACGGACAGCCCCGGCATCGACGTCGTGACGGCGTGGTCGCCGGATGGCCGCCGGCTCTACTTTCATTCGGTTCGCGAAGGCGGTGTCGGGCTGTTTGTAATGGACATCGAGAGCGGCGAGGTTTCGGCGCTGTCGAGCGCCGCCGAGGGCGAAATGGCCGCTGCCGCGTCGCCGGATGGCAGCCAGATCGCCTATCACCGTCTGGAAGACGACGGTACGACGCGCATCTATATCGCCAGCGCCGACGGCAGCGACCCACAGCGCTTTGGTGACCTGCCCGGTTCCCAGCAGTGGCCAGCATGGTCGCCAGATGGCAGCCAGATCGCCTTCAATGCCAACCTCGACGGCACGCTCGATATTTACGTCATGAACGTCGATGGCACAGGTCTGCGCCGTCTGACGAACGACGCCGCCGCAGATGGCCCGCCGCTGTGGTCGCCCGACGGCAGCCAGATTGCGTTCTGGTCCGAGCGCGACAACGCGCCCGCCGAGGTCTATATCATGAATGCCGACGGGAGCAGGTCGCGACAGGTGACCTACACCAACACCGCCGAATTTGTGACGAGCTGGTCGCCCGATGGGCGCTATCTGGCCGTTGAAGTAAGCCACGAGAACAGCTCCGAAATCCGCCTGCTTGACACCGACGGCCGCGAGGTGCTTCGCCTGACCGGCGACGACTCCATCAATCTGGAGGCGCGCTGGCGGCCCTGTGCCCCGGATGGCGATTGAGCTGCATCGGAGCAAATAGCGGACGCCCGCCTGATAACCGTTCCACCTGCCCCTTGCAGATTACGAAAGGGGCTCACTCCCCTGAAAGCGCCTGCGGCTGATGGGACAGCCGGTTGTGGCTGTCCCACCAACCAGTTCGCAGAAATCAGGAGCCTTCGCTCACGGGCTAATGTTCGTCGTGGTACTGCTGCTGCCCGACAGTGAGGTTGTCGCGCCGCCGCTCGTTGTGGAGTTAACCGTCATGCCCGCGTTGTTGGTCACGGATACGGTCGAACCGGGATTGGTCGTGATGTCGACGTTGCTCACGTTATTGACATTGACCGTGTCGTTGCCGCCCGTGTTGTTGTGATTGAGCGTAACGTTGGCGTTACCGTTGACGGTGAGATTCGCAGCGCCCGCGCTGTTATTGTTGGCCACGACATTGCTGATGTTGTTGATCGTCGTCGAGTCGTCGCCGTCCCCGGCGTCGACGGTTGCGGTTGTCGTCGCGTTGCTGTTGATCGTCGCGTTGGCTGTATCGTTCGTGCTGGTGTAGGCAACATCACTCACCGTATTCAGCGTCGTCGTATCCGCGCCCGCGCCGGCATCCACGATAGCGTTGTGGGTGGCCGTGGAATTGATCGCCGCCGTATCGGCCCCTGTGGTGCTGTTGGTATAGTTCACAACACTGATCACATCCAGTGTCGTCAAGTCCGCACCAGCGCCAGCGTTGACGGTATTCTGGCCTGTGGTGGTGCTGTTCAGCGTAGCATTGTTGATCGTCGACGAATTATTGAAGTTAATGACGCTGCTATCCGCGACCGCCGTCGTGTCGTCGCCATCACCACCTGTGATCCCCGTCGTCCCTAAGGATGCGCTGTTGATCACGGCGGTGTGATTGACCAGACCAAGCCCTGTACTACTGTAGGTGACACTGCTGGCGTTGGTTACGGTCGCATTGTCGTTTCCGGCGCCACCGTCAAACTGAGTGGTAGCGGTCGTTATGCTTTGCGCCTGCCTGTTGCTATTGACGACGCCCAGAATCCCGAAATCCTGCCCGGTGTAGGTGACATCGCTGGTATTAACCACCGCCAGCGTATCGTCCCCTGCCTCGCCCAAAGCCTGTGTCAGCGCGGCTGTCTGGCTCTGCAGGTTGGTCGTGTCGTCAATGACGCCGAGTAGCGCGAAATTGAGCGCGCCAGCATTGACGGCACTGCTATTCTGGACCGACATGCTGTCTGTCCCCGCACCGGCCAGAAGCAGGGTGGTCGCGGTGGTGCTACTGCTCACATTCGCGTTATTGTTAAGAAGTCCCAGTATCGCGAAGTTGCCCGTGGCGTAGTCGGAAGTAGCGGCGTTGGAAACGCTGAGGGTGTCATTGCCGTCGCCATCGACGATAGTGGTATTGGCGTTCACCTGATTGGTGATGCTCGCGAGATTGTTGTAAGCGCCAAGCAGCGCGACGTTGACATTAAGATAGTTACTGTCGCTCGTATTGGTAACCTGGCTGAGATCATCACCAGCCCCGGCAAGGATTTGCGTGGAGTTCGATGTAATGCTGTTCAGTTGAGCGTTGTGCGAGCCGAACAGTCCAGGGAAATTTGTACCCAATGCGCTGTAGTCAATCGTGCTACCGCTGACGACAGTTGTCGTATCGTTCCCCGGCCCCGCGTTGAGGTTGAGAACTGTAGCGTTGGCGTCCGTCAGTTGCGCGCTGCTGTTACTGAACGGCCCCAAAAGGCTGCCATTGCTATAGCTAATCCCGCTGGTGTTGCTGAAGGTCGCCGTGTCGTTGTCGGCCCCCATGTCGGCGTTGATCGAAAGAGTAGATGTTTGGATGCCAAAATCGTTCCCGTTATTCCCCACAGGAGATGGCCCGAAGATAAGCGCAGCGCTATTCGTGACATCCAGCGTATCCGCGCCATCGCCGAGATCGATGCTGGTCGCCGTGCCACCAATAGGCGCCGTGTTCGAGGTAGTCAGGACACTGTGGACAGCCGTGGTATTCCCCGTTGGGCCAACCTCGAAGATCTGCATTCCGGCAACGTTTTGCAAGGTAACTGAATCCGCGCCGGCTCCAAGGTCGAATCCGGCATAGACACTGTTGTCACTGGTCGCGGCGTTGACCGGCTTGCCGGTGACGATAATCAGCGTAGGCGTCTGCGAAACATCGACCGTATCGTTTCCGGGCAGGGAAACCGTGGTCGACGCGGGGCAACTCTGAGTTACGGTAAAGATACCAAATCCCAGACCATTCGCAGCCCAGGTACAGTCAGTGCCGATTTGAGCCGAAGCTGCCGGGAGGACAACAACCTGCAAGACGAGCAGGCTAAACACAAGTGCGGTTGAAAGAATGCGGCGTTGCATTAGCCTCAATCCTTTCTGACATTCAGCATTTTGCGGACGAAGAACGAAACCAACCTCCTGATGCAGTTACATGCCAACTGCCCACCAGGGCACCGCTGATTGTGCGAAAAGCCGAAACCGTCCGAATGTGTCGAGGTGAACGCCGAGGTGTGACAGACCTTGCGGCAATGGGGGGACTATGTTCTGCGTCACACTATAAATTATTGAAGAATAAATTATGAGCCATGTAAAGCCCACCTAAGTCCGCTTCCGTTAGGGAAAACAAACGCCGAATACCCCACCGAACATAACGGCGGACGTACAAATTCTTAATGCATCAGATGCATATAACTCAGTTTGTCATTCAATAAGGTGGAGAAAAGCGGAGTTGGCTTGCTCGATACCTTTCCAGCAATATATTATCGTTTCATAATACGAAACCCTGCGTTGTTTTCACGCGCAAGCGTTCCGGCGGTGTGCCGGGCCATCTGCGCCATTGTTAGATTGCTCGAACCTTTAGCGAGTCAGCTTTACAGGTTTTTTACGGAGGTTGTCAATTCGAAACGCGTCGTCACGACGTTTGGGCTATAGCCCGGCTGACCGCCGCCAACCGAAATTTCAAACCAGCCTGGCTCCAGCACACGCTCCCCGGTCGACGTGATCAGCGCAAGCTGATTGAACGCCAGCGGAAAAACCACCTGCCGCGACTCCCCCGGCGCGAGATGAATGCGCCGGAACCCCTCGAGATGGCGAACCGGCGTCGGCCCTGACGCTTCGAGGTCAGACACATAGAGCTGCACGACTTCATCGCCTGCGCGCTCGCCGACGTTTGTCACGGTCGCCCTCACTTCAAGCCCGTTTTCGACTTCTCGAACTTCAAGGTTGCCGTAAGCAAAGTCGGTGTAACTCAGGCCATGCCCAAATGGATACAGCGGGCGATCGGTCATATAGCGATAGGTGCGGCCCGCCATGCTGTAGTCCTCAAACGGAGGCAACTGCTCGACGGAGCGATAGAACGTGATCGGCAAACGGCCGCCGGGGTTATAGTCGCCAAAGAGCACATCGGCGAGCGCCGTGCCGCCTGCTTCGCCGGGATACCACAGTTCGACAATCGCATCGACATGCTCATCAGCCCAGTTCACCGCTACCGCGCCGCCGTTGACCAGCACGAGCACAACCGGCGTCCCGGTAGCATGTACCGCCCTGAGCAGGCGCTCCTGCACCGCCGGCAAGTCCAGATCTGTCCGGTCGCCCGCGCCTTCGGTTTCGCCTTCTTCGCCTTCGACCTCCTGCGACAGCCCCAGCACCAGAACGGCGACGTCCGCCCGCCGCGCCGCTTCAACCGCCTGCTCAAAGTCATCCGCTTCAGTAAGTACGTTGCAACCACGCGCGTACAGCACCTCGACCTCGCCCGCCACCTTCGCCTCGATGCCCCGCCGCGGTGTGACAGGTTCCAGCGCAATGCCGTGATAGCTGCCATGCAGCACGTAATCGTCGTCGGCATTCGGGCCGATTACGGCGATGGTCTTCAGCTTGCTGCGATCCAGCGGCAGGAAACGATTGCGGTTTTTCAGCAGCACAATCGACTCGCGCGCCGTTTCGAGCGCCAGCGCGCGATGCTCAGGCGAATTAACGATTTCGAATGGAATCTGCGCGTACGGATTTTGCTCCTCGGGGTCGAACATGCCCAGGCGAAAGCGAGCGCGCATCAGCCGTTTGAGCGCCCGGTCGATGGTCGCTTCGTCAATCAGGCCTTGCTCCACAGCCTCGCCAAGCGCGCGGAATGCCGCGCCGCATTCCAGATCGCAGCCCTCGCGCACCGCCAGCGCCGCTGCTTCGGCCTTCGTCTCGACGACGCCATGATCTTTGTAGATATCGTAAATACCGCCGCAGTCAGAGACGACGTGGCCCTCGAACCCCCATTGTTCGCGCAGAATTTCGGTCAGCAGACGGTGGCTGGCGCAGCAGGGTTCGCCGTTGGTGCGGTTGTACGCCCCCATAACAGCTTCGACTTTCGCCTCCTGCACGGCAGCCTGAAACGCAGGCAGGTAGGTTTCCCACAGGTCATGTTCATCGACAACCGCATTGAAGCGGTGGCGATCCGCTTCAGGCCCGCTGTGAACGGCGTAATGCTTGGCGCAGGCGGTCGTCTTGAGATAACGAGGGTGGTCGCCCTGCAAGCCCTTGATATAGGCGACGCCCATGCGCGACGTAAGATACGGGTCTTCACCGTAGGACTCCTGCCCGCGACCCCAGCGCGGATCGCGGAAAATATTGATCGTGGGCGACCAGCAGGTCAGCCCGGTATAGGACATGCGGATGCCGAGCCGCGCCGCTTCGTGATGCTTGGCCCGCGCCTCGTCGCCGACAGCCGATGCCACACGGTTGATGAGATCGGTATTCCAGGTCGCCGCGAGGCCGATCGCCTGAGGGAAGACGGTCGCCGCGCCGGCGCGCGCCACGCCGTGCAGACATTCGTTCCACCAGTTGTACTTGGGGATGCCGAGCCGCTCGATAGGCGGCGCATTGTGCATCATCTGGCTGATTTTCTCGTCCAGCGTCATGCGGCTGACAAGATCATCGACGCGGGTATCGAGGTCGAGATCAGGGTTGAGGTAGGAAGCGTTCAGATCCATGAGTCCTCACAAATGCTGGTTAGGAACCGCCTCATTTGTACCCAATTCACCGCGAAAAACGCGAAGCCGGCAGCGGATCGGGCCACCATAGAACCATATCGAGGCGTAATGGCCCGGCCCTGTTACAATCCTCAATCACACAGCGCGGAAATAATCTCTTCAGGAGATACATTCATGTTCAACGGTTTAAACATGCATCTGGGCAACCTGTCCCGGCTGTCCAACGCGCAGACGCGCTCGATCAGCCCGGAGAATTTCACGGGCGAGCCAGGCAAAGGCGGCATGGCAACAGAGGGAACCGGCGCGCGCGCTGCTCGCGATCTCGGCCAGGGCTGGAAAGTATCGCCTTCAATCCACATCGAACCGAACCAGACGGTCACGCTGGCGGAAATCGAAGGGCCGGGAGCCATCCAGCACATCTGGCTGACCGTTCACCCGGAGTGGTGGCGCAAACTGGTCATTCGCTTCTACTGGGATGAAGAAGAAACGCCTTCGATTGAAACACCGCTGGGCGATTTCTTCTGTAATGGCTGGGGCGTGCGCTGCAATGTCAGCTCGCTCGCCGTGTGCGTCAATCCGGCAGGCGGCTTCAACTGCTACTGGGAAATGCCCTTCCGCAAAAGCGCCCGCATCACGCTGGAAAACCTCTCGCCCGAACGGATCCTCGGCTTTTACTATCAGATCACGTATACGCTGACCGACGTACCGGAAGATGCCGGATACCTGCACGCGCAGTGGCGGCGCAGCAATCCACTGCCCTACAAAGAGGTGCATACTCTGCTCGATGGCGTCGAAGGACAGGGCCATTACGTCGGCACGTATCTGGCGTGGGGCGTGAACAACAATAACTGGTGGGGCGAAGGCGAAATCAAGTTCTACATGGACGACGATCAGGACTTCCCGACCATCTGCGGCACGGGCACGGAGGACTATTTCGGCGGCGCGTGGAACTTCGAGCATCCGCAAGGGCAGTATGGCACGTTCTCCACGCCCTACTCCGGGCTTCCACAGGTGTTACGACCTGACGGCCTGTACCAAAGCCAGCAGCGTTTCGGCATGTACCGCTGGCACATCACCGATCCGATCCGCTTCCAGAAGCGTCTGCGTGTGACGATTCAGGCGCTTGGATGGCGGTCAGAAGGGCGTTACCTGCCTCTGCAAGACGATATCGCCTCGACCGCTTTCTGGTATCAGCGCGAGCCACATGCGCCGTTCCCTGCCCTGCCCGACCGGGATGTGCTGGAAGTGATCTGATATTCAGGTCTTCATCTAAAGTACAAAGTCCCTCTCCCGCATGGAGAGGGACTTTTCCCGTCGTGGCGCAAACCGGTGAAGGCCTATAGCCCGACCTCGTCCAGCAGCGGGCGAAGAGCAACCGGCTTTCCGCTGGCAGCGGAGCGCTTGACCGCTTCCATCAAGACATACGTCTCGATGCCTTCTTCCAAAGCCGGTGAATAATCCCGGCCCTCAAGCAGCGCCCGCGCGAAATACTCGGTGTAGTTGGCGAATTCGCCGTAGTGCATGCCATGGACTTCATTGTTGAAGTAGTAGCTACGGCGCGCATAGAGCATATCTTCCTTGATCTCGGTTCCGTCAGGCGCAGTGTGGAAATAGCGCATGTCGTGATACTGCGCCAGACTCGTGCCTTCGCTGCCATAAAGCATCAGTTCAATCGCGTTGCGCGCCGAAGGCAGTTCGTGCAGGCCGTAGTTGCCCATGGCCCTGCCAATGCGCCCATCGGCAGCGCGGACGTTGACAGTGAGAATGTCATAGCTTCGCACGTTGTAGCGCCGCGCCAGCGCCGACCGCGCGCCGAAAGCGTGGACTTCCTCAATCGGCCCAAGATACCAGCGCAGCAAATCGAGCGGATGGCTAAGGCCCAGAAAGACCCAGTCGGTCGTGTCGATCGCCCACGGGCTTTTGGCGTAGAACCAGTCCATACGGTGGACATAGTGAGCATCGACCAGTTCAAGCTCGCCGATTTCGCCGCGTTCATAGGCGGCGCGCTGCCGCTGGAACGACTCGAAGAAGCGTGTGCTTTGCCCCACCAGCAGCTTTCGCCCGGTTCTGCGCCCTGCTTCCAGCACCCGGCGTGCATCTTCGGGAGAATTGACGAGCGGCTTGGTGCAAATGACATGCTTGCCCGCTTCAAACGCGCGTACGATATGCTCGCCGTGATACTGGTCGGGCGTATAGATCGCCACAATATCGACATCAGGCCGGGCCAGCATTTCATCGTACGAAGTCGTATAGAAAAGGTCAGGCACATCCCGCCGCGCGGCCTCGATCTTTTCGGGGCGCAGGTCACAGCCGGCCACGGCGCGGGCATGGGGAGCGCGAGTAACATACTCGGTCGGTTCGCCCACCACAGGCGGAATGATGTGATTGAGCGCGACCAGCAACGTACGCCCCTCGTGCAGGCCGAGGACGCCGACGCCGAGTTGTCGAAGTTGATCCGCCATCAGAATTCTCGCTTATTCTTGAGCGTCATCCACCCGATGCACCGTTGCCCAGATGTGGCGGTGCTCGTCCAGATTGCGCGGAATTTTACGACCGTAGACAAGATCGACGTAGAAGGTCGCAATTTCGTGCGGGCGCAGCGTCACCTCCAGCTCGCTCCACTCGGCAGGCGTTGCATCCGCAACCGAACGCGTGGTCACGTCAAGTCGCCGCTCGACTTCGCCCATCAGATTGGTTTTATATGCGGCAGCAACCGGCCCCGGCAGGCGCACCCGCGCCGTCGTCTCTTCGCCGTTGAATTCGACCAGACGAAGCACGTAGGGGAAACCCATGCCGCTTCCCGCATAGTTTTCCAGATACGCGCCTGCCTCCTCCGTTTCGCGGTAGAAAGCGGTGACGGCGACGCCGGGCGCGTCACACCAGACGCTACCCAGAACCGGCGGCAAATCCCCGGCCGGGCGGTCGGACCTGGCGACAAAGACCGGGCGCACAAACTCCTGAGCCAGACGCCAGCGCCGCGCATGGGTCATCGGCCCGTGTGGGACGAGGCGCACACGCGCATCGAGCCGGTCGACAAAATAATCCTCATCCCACGGGTCGTACAGCGTCAAAATGTTGTCAACGCGGTCGCCGTGTCGCTGGAACGCCTGACTGCCATCGTGCAGCAGCAGCACGCCGCGATCACCGCTGATGAAATCGAGCAGTTGCAGCGCTGTGAACGGATTTTCGACCTCTTCAAACCACTGGGGTGAGGTCATCCATTCGCCCGATGGATACTTGCGTAGATACGTCCCTTCGGCCCGAATTTCGCTCACGCCATAGGGATGATCGTGGATTAACGTGACATCAGGCAGATTGAACCGATAGCTTGCCCTGAGCGCAGCATTGACGCCGCCGTCCGGTCGCGGCAGGTTCTCAGCGTAGAAGCGCAGATCAACCGCGTCCAGCTCTGGCGCGAGACTGACATCGATCAGCAGCGCAGCGCCGTTCGCCCCCTTTCGTTCGATCCGAATCACAGGCGTGGCCTCCACGCCAACGACCGAAACCCGCGCACCGGCGAAATCATCCGGCTGGCCATCCATCTTCATGCTGAGTTGCAGCAGCGGCGCTTCTGCCACGAGCGCGCCTTCAGGGAAATCCGCGCTGGAAATCTGCGAGATCAGCCCGCGTGTCCTGTCCACCGTCACGCTCAGATCGCCACGCGTTAAACGAATGCGGAGGCCATCATCCTGAACGCTGCTGGTCGCCGGGCGCTCATGGGCATCGCCCGGATTGATGGTCATGTACCCCATCGGCGGAACGGCGGGAAGGAACACCTGCCCTGAGCCATCCGGCGCGTCCACGACCGCCGGGCGCTCCCAACCAAGCGGGTTGTAAACGACGACACGCCCGGCATCGCCTGTCACCCGGTTCGCCAGCAGGCGCAGACTGCGATCGATGACTTCGCCAGTCAGCGACAGGCTGCGCTCGTAAGAGAACCTGCCAACATGCCCGCACAGTCCTTCACACTCGTCATTATCATGGTGCTGCGCCGAGAGCAACTCGCGCCACGCTTCCTCAAGCTCCCACGTTGGATAAACATCCCAGTGCGGATAGGGCCGACCAAACAGCCCTGCCATCGCGGACAGAGACTCGGCGGCAAGCGCAGATTGCTCGGCGCGGCGGCTCAGACGCCGGAACAGGTCGCCGTTCTTGCCCAGACTCATGCCGTGAAAAACATCATCGAGCGTGTAGTGACGAATAACAGCATGCTCGCGCACGGCGTCGAGATATTCCGACAGCGTGACAAAACGCAGATCGAAGCGCGGGTCTTCGAGCAACCGGCGCAGCGGCGGCAGCATCAGTTCCGAACGACACATCCAGTCCGGCGACGGCATGAGTTCCAGCCATTGCACGATGCCGGGCGACGGCATGGCGGCCAGTTCATCGCTTTCCAGCAGCAGCGCGAAGTCTTCCGGCCATTGATGCAGGTTCAGCGCGTTGCGCGACGCAGCCAGCAGGCGCGTGCCGTCCATCCCTTCCCACCACACCGCTGGCGTTTCTTCGCGCGGAATGACGGGCGTGTGCCACGTCCACTGAAAGAAAAGTGACGCGTATTCGAAACCGGCCCCGGAGAGTATTTGCGGGAGCTGCGGGAAGAAGTCGAATTCCTCTTCCCAGAATGTTCTGGGGCGAACGCCAACCACCCGCATGACGGAACGCACGCCGTAAACACGCTGGCGCACATTCGACTCGCTGCCATGAAATAGCCCATAGGGCTGGCCATAAGACGCGCCAACCACCTCGATCTGCCCGCGCCGGACTGCCTGCCGCAGTTCTTCAAGTGCTTCCGGCGCTTCGACGGCCATTTTTTCGTAGCCGATGCCTTCGAAATTGATGTTGCCCTTCGCGCCCGTTTCGTTGCAGAAGTGGATCATGTCGCGCACGGAATTGGGCAGTACCTGATAGCCCCAGAGCCACTCCATGTCGACCCAGTGCATATGGTTGCCAAAGGTGTAGTAAAGAAGAGTGCGCTCCACCGCTGTCATTTATTCATTCCTCGTCTTCACGCGCATCGCCGCGTCACTCACTCCAGATCGCGGCTTAATACGTCCATCATTTCGCTCAGAAGAAACATGCCCGCCGGGTTGGCGCGCAGCCCGCGCGCCTGATCGCCAGCGCCGCCGAAAAAGCGCAGCGTCGACGCTAAGATGCGACCCGCGCCCAACCGCACTTCCACCAGATAATCGCGGATGGTGAAGACACGCGCGTCCAGCCGCCGGATGATGGGTCGCACCTCCATGCCTGCGAACAATTCCGGCGTGAAGGCATGGTCAGTCGCCAGATTGTAGAACTGCAGGCCAGCATGTCCGTCATGCGGGAAATTCTCAAGTACGGGATGTTCGTACAGCAATTTGATCGATTCGCGCCAGAACGGCAGCGCCTGCACCGGCAGCCCGCCGCCGTTAGGATGCAGCAAAATCAGCCTGCCACCCCGCTCGACAAACGCCCGCGCTTCGGGCGTAAAGTGCGGTGTGATGGCGATTCGCTCTCCAATTTCGTCCCAGCCTGCACGAGGCCAGAGCGTGTCAAAGGCGCTGTAAGGATCGACTGCAACGACGGTTTCGGGCGTGATGTCCCGTTGGGGATAGAGCCACAGTGTCCAACGATTCTGAACAAAGTCACCGAGTTGGGCTTCCAGCGTCCACATTTCCGGGCGCTGCACAGACGGCAAGGTCAATTCAACCGCTGTCACCTCGCGCGGGCGTCCGGGGGGCGGCAAGGTTTCAAGGTGCGTCACGCCGCTTGCGAACACCACGCCATCAGGTCGGATCAGGCGTACGGCCAGCGTCAGCGGTTGATCGGGCAGGCTGACCTGTGAAAGCAGTACCCGTAAGGACAGTCGCTCCCCGCCCGTATAATTGAACAGATCAACCGGCGCGGGCCGGTCGCCGCCGTGTACCCACTCGCGCCTGCGCCCCTGTTCAAGCAAAAGCACGTTGTCATTGTTGAACTGCCGGAAAGCGGCAGCATCGAACTTGGCCCGGCCATGATCGTCGAAAACACCCGACGTGGAGATGGGCGTGTCTCGCAGGCCGGTAACCACGTAGCCGCCAACATCTTTTCGAGCCCGCGTGCGCTCCAGAATGAGCTTGCGAAAATCGAAGGCCTGCCGGTACGAAATATCGACCAGTTGCGCATCGCTGAACGGCAGCCGGTGCGCGCTCATCAACTGCTCCTGATCGCGATAGTTCCAGCGCTCCGGCGCGCCCTCGACGCCGATGACCTCGCGCCACCAGGGCCGCTTTCCGTTTTCAAGTGTTATCGCCGGATCGCGATAGGTATCACAGTCGCAGTATTCACCGAAAATCCACGGGCGCGGAAGACGCCAGTCGCGCCGAAAGTGGTCGAGCAGCGGGACGAAATACTGCAGGTCGCAGTAGAAGTGATAATCGTTAAAGTCGGCGAAGTCGAAGTTCAGGCCACCATAGGCTTCGCCCGAACCGCTGTTATCGCACACCAACGCGCCGCTAACCGTTTCGCGGGCCAGCGCATTCAGCGTCGAAAGCAACGTCGAATCCGCCATGTCCGAGCCCAGCTCGCAGCCCAGACTGTAGATGACGACCGACGGATGTGCATGGACCAACGCCAGTATGTCGGCGTATTCGCGCCGCGCCTGCTCGCGCAGATGGTCGTTCATGCGCTGCCACCACATGGGCAGCTCCAGCCAGAGCAGCATGCCTTCTTCGTCGGCAATTTCGAAAACGCGGGCCGGCGGCACGAACAGACAGAGCTTGACCAGATTGAATCCCAGTTCGCGCACGCGCCGGAATTCGTCGCGGATCTGGTCGTCGGTTGGCGTCGGGGCCAGCGTCGCCGGGTCCCAACCCCAGCTCAACACACCGCGCACGCTCACCGGACGACCGTTCAGGCACAACAGGTCGCCTTCGGCATGCAGGCCGCGAAAGCCGAAGCGACGCGTGGTTTCCGCCACTTGCCCTTCGGGACCTTCCAGCGATAGCGTTAGCCGGTAGAGCGTTGGGGATTGGGGCGACCACAACGCTGCGTTTTCCAGTTGAAGCAACAGGTCGACTACCTGCGCCGCCCCAACCGTCGCCCGCGCGACCGCCACGCCCTCAGCGCCGGCAATTTCAGCGCTCAGGCGCAGCTCGTCAAAGCCACGATCCATGACATCCACAACTTCGACAGCCAGCGCGACCGTGCCGGTGCGCCAGTCGGCATGAAGGCGGCGCACGCGCAGCGCCGGCCCGCGATGCGCGACCAGTTCAACCGGCTGCCAGGGACCGCCGAATGTCATCGCAACATAGGGCAGGAAACCGACGAGAACGTCGCGATAGGGATAGGTCGAGCCATCTCCAAGCGGCTTGATAATCCGCAGTTCGAGCGCGTTGTCTTCGCCGGGCCGGGCCGCGCCGGTGATGTCGATCTCGAACGGCGTCCACAGGCCTTCATGCGCGCCGGCAGGCTGCCCGTTGACCAGCACCTCGACATAATAGCTGACTGCACCAAAGCGCAAGGCGATTCGCGCGCCGTCCCAGTCCTCCGGCACGTGAAATGCCCGCCGGTAAACGGCACGCTCGACATCAGCGGGAAAGCCCTGAAGCTCCCAAACGCCCGGCACCTGAGCGATACCGGACCTGTCGCCAACCGTAACCTGCCAGTCGCCCGAAAGCGATATAACGGATTGAAAGTCGTTCTCCGCCGGAATTGTCACCGTGGCGGCCTTTCGACTACAGACAGCACCACCCGCAACGGTTTACACAGTTCTGCCTGATACCAACGGACGGTTGAAGAGCAGACTACCGGATTGCCGGCATGCCTGTGCTCGTTAGCAAGCATGACCGGCTGTGCAAGCCAGGCGCGGTTGCCGACGGAAGGATCGAATCCAGAAAAGCGACCGCGCCTGTCGTCAGGATGAAACCAAGCAAGGCCCGCCAGCGTGCTCACACCGATCATGCGATCCTCTCCCCGTCTGGAATCTACGAAATTTCAGAGCGCTAGCCGCGAAATGGGCCGGGCAATGGCTAAGTCAGCCGCGAGCCGGCTGCCTGTTGGTCCGCCAGATTACGAGCGAACCGGTTATTGTCGATCTGGGCCTGCGCGTCGTTGACCAGCCGAACCGCCGCGACGACATTGTCCTCCAGCGTGTTGTCTTCCAGCGTAACCGCTTCGACGCGCTCCAACTGGATGCCGACGCGGTTATCGCGAATGGTGTTGCCGCGCAGCTTCAGATCGTGTACCAGATGATCCTTGATCATCTCACCGGTATAGGCGTTAAGGCCGATGCGATTCTGCTCAATCTGGTTGTCTTCCAGCGTGATATCGAAGGTGACTTCATAGCCGGGGAAATACTCGACAACCGAGCCGCCCCGCGTCCATAACCGCACCCCTTCGCCATTCAGGCGAATGCGGTTGTTACGTATCACGAAGCCATGGGCATGTTCGGCGGCAATGCCCACCCAGCGGTTGAATTCAACGTCATTGTCTTCGAGCACATTCTCCCACGAATATCCCATCCAGAAGCCATAGTTGGAACGGCTGCAGTTGTTGCGCCGGAAAATATTCCCTTTGGAAAACGTCGATTCGATGGCGTTATTCGGGCTCAGGCGGCAGTCGTTTTCCTCGAAAAGATTGTCGCTGCACGATTCGTGAACGCCGGGATGCTCGTAGCCGGCGACAAAAATGCCATCGCCGCCGCAGATGCAACTATTCCGCAGCACCTGATTGCGCGACGACCCTTTGACGAGCACGATACCGGCCGTATCCGCTTCCGCCCGGATGGAACCATCCTCCGGTCGCCGGTAAAGCCGGTTGCAGAAGTCGAAGTGATTGTCGCGGATGACGCAGTCGTTGGTCGCCGACAAATAAGCGCCCCAGCCGCTGTTGAACGAGGCATTGACCCGTTCGACCGTGATGTTGGAACAGCCATAGAGCAGGACGCCATTAAGCTGGTGCTGGAAATCGCAGTCGCGCACCACGCCGCCCTGCACGCCGTTCATCAGCAACGCGCCACCGTAGACCTTGTCGATGGGTAGCCACAGATAAAGGAAGGTATCAATACCCTCGATCTCCCACGTGTCGCGCACTTTCACGTTTTCTACCGTCACGTCACGGCAATCGTCAAAACGCAGCCCGTGATAATAGCCGGAAATGGCGAGGTTGCGGATCGTGATCCCCTGCCGGCCTTCCGCCCGAATGGCGACGTTGGTCTGCGCGTTACTGACGATCAGCGTGTTATCGCCCTCGATCGTGATGTTGTCCGCGCCAATCGTCAGGCCGTTTGGAAGGTAATAGACACCGGGAGCGAAGCGCGTGTCTTCGCTAATTCGCATGCCATCTGTGGGTTGGACGCCTGTTCTCATTCAAGTCCCTCGTGATTAGCCGGTGAATGCGTGACCGCTACTATGGATGTATGAGTCCGGAGAACCAGTGTAAAATGTCTAGACCTATTTTGCGAATGTTCATAAGCTGTAGATGATGTCATATGTTTTAGATCGCAGTCGTAACGCTCCTCCGCTTCACATTCAGCTTACTGCCATCCTGCGAGCGCGCATTGAACAGGGCACATGGCCCGAAGGGACGCCGCTGCCGCCTGAAAAAGCGCTCTGCGCCGAATTTGACGTGGCGCGCGGCACACTGCGACAGGCGCTGCAACGGCTGGAAGAAGAAGGCTACCTGCGCCGTGAACAGGGCCGCGGCACATTTGTCGAGAAGGCAGAACGTCGCAGGGCCAGCCGCAGAACGCGCACGCACCGGCTGGCGTTCATCGTCCCCTACGTGCGCGATTCCTCAGTTTCGACCATTTTGATAGGATTTCAGGAAGCGGCTGAACAGGAGCGCTGCACGGTCGCTTTCCACCATGCCAGCAACGACACCCGGCAGCAGGACGCGCTGGTCTCCCAACTCGTCGCCGAAAAGATCGACGGCATCGCGCTGTATCCGGTCGACTCTGAAAGTTCGCCGGCGCTGGCAAGCCTGATTCGGTCAAGGTTTCCTATCGTGCTGATCGACCGTTATTTCAAGCGCGTGGTAAGCGACTACGTTGGAACCGATCATTTCAACGGCGGGCTGCGAGTCGTTCACTATCTGGTCGATCAGGGACACCAGCGTATCGGCTTTGTCACATGGCGCTCTCCGGCGTCGAGTATGGAACACCGGCAACTGGCCTACACGCAGGCGCTGCGGGAACGCGGTCTCGCGCCCGATCCGGGGCTCATCTGTACCGTTGAAGGCTACCCAACCATCGACCTGACGCCGCTCAAAGCCTATCTTTCCGCTGATTCGCGGCCAAGCGCGGTATTTGCAGCCAACGACCAGATTGCAATCGCGCTCTACCGGGCGGCGCAGGCGGTGGGCCTGCGCGTGCCGGATGACCTGTCGATCGTCGGCTTCGACAATCTGGATATTGCCGGGCAACTTGAGCCACCGCTCACGACCATGGCGCAGCCGTTCCGGCAGGTCGGGCAGGAAGCGGCGCGCCTGCTCATCCGCCGCCTTCAGGGGGAAACGACCTACTTTCAGCACATCACGCTGCCGCCGCAACTGATCGTTCGCGGTTCCGTGGTTTCCATCGCCACAACTGCGTCCGCCAACAGCGCACGGCTCTAAACGTTCACCGCAAACGTCTGGCTGTCGCCGGGCGCGATCATTTCTTTTTGCCCGCGCACCACGACTGCCAGCGGCTCCGCGCTGTCATTACGCACGGCGACACTCTCATGCCGGATGTCAACCCACGCGCGCTGGCCTTTCCAGATCACGGGAAACGCCAGCCGCGTCCAATTTGCGGGCAGGCGCGGGTTAAGCGTCAGTAGATCGGCGTTCATGGCCGAACGCAGGCCGCCGAAGCCCATGACCGCGATCTGCCAGTTGATGCCATGCGCGGCGATGTGAATACCTTCCGCCGCCCCGTTTCCCACGTCGATGTCCAGACTCTGCTGCCAGAACGCCTCGGCCTGTTCCATGAGGCCCAGGCGCGCGGCGACTATGGCGTGAACACCGGGCGAAAGCGACGAGTCGTGCGAGGTATAGGGCAGATAATAATCCCAGGCAGCACGCACTTCGGCATCGCTGTATTCGTCCTCAAACAGCATCATCAACAGCAGCACATCGGCCTGTTTCAATACCCGGCTGCGATATAGCCGTTCCTGCGACACCTGCGCCGCCAGCGGGCGCGAGCGGTCGGGCCAGAGAGCGTCGAAGTCGAGTTCGGCGTAGCGTTCAAATTCCTCGCACTGCATCACCAGTTCGCCCCGGCGCAGAATCGGCAGCCCGGCGGCAATTTCCCGGTACTGGCGCTTCAAAGCTTCGTCTGGCTCGACTTCAGCAGCGGCTTCGAGAGCAAAGGCGACAAGCCGGTTGGTGTAGGCGTTGTTGCTCGAAATCGGCGTGTACTCGTCCGGGCCCATGACGCCGAGCAGGCTGGGATAGCCGTCTCCGGGACGCCAGTCGACTCGCTCCAGCCAGTAACGGGCTGTCTCGCGCAGGACCGGGGCCGCGTTGCCCGTCAGGTAAGCCATATCCCCGGTAGCGCGGGCATAGTGCGCCAGCGCGTAGACAACGTCCGCCGTGACATGAACCTCGTGATCGCGGTACTGCCAGTTGGGGCACTGATCCACGCCGTCAACGTCGCCTTCCCAGGGATAGCGCGCCCCCGCATAGCCATAACTCGCGGCGTTGGCCCGCGCGCCATCGAGCGTGTTGATGCGAAAGTCGAGCAGGCTGCGCGCTCGTTCCGGCTGGGTGTAGAGAAAGAACGGCAGCATATAAATCTCGGTATCCCAGAAGAACAGCCCGCGATAGGCATCCCCGGCATACGCCTTCGGGTCGATTGCCAGCCGCGAATCGTTGGGATGCGCCCGCAGCAGATGATAGAGACCGAGGCGCAGGCGCAACTGCGCTTCCGGGTCGCCTTCGATCACAACGTCCGACTGCCGCCAGCGCGTCGCCCAGATGTCAGCGTGTTCGGCGTGAAGGGCCTCATAGCGATGGTCGCAGCTCAACAGGGTTCCCAAGTCCTGCCGTACCGGGTCGAAACTGGTGGTTACGGCGGTGCGTTTCTCGACCACCTCCGGCTGGCCGGCGCGCAGCCGCAGCGTCGCCGTCAGGTTGGCCTGCCGGTCGGTCTCCGTCTCCTGCCAGTTCACGCCAGCAGCGGCAACCCACGAACGCATGTGTACTTCGTCGCCGCTGTCAAGCCGGATCGAACAGGCGATTTCGTCGGGGGCCGGGCGACTAAATTCGACAGCCGTATAGTGGTCATAGCCGCTGGTGCGAACATCGGCGTCGATTCCGGCCTCCAGCGACACGTCCACATCGCGGTCACTCGTCATCGTCAGGCGTTGGACGCAAAGATGCGGGCGCGCCGCACTGACGAATCGCTCGAAAACAACATCGATCACCGCGCCGGCAAGCGTATGCCAGCGCAGTTCCCGCCGCAGCGTCGCCGTTTTCAGATCGAGCGTGCGGCGATAGGTCGCAATCGCGCTGCGCTCCACATCCAGTTTTTCGCCGGCGACAAACGGCGTCAGGCTCAGGAACCAGGGCAGATTGGTCATTTCCTTGCCCAGCAAGGGATGCAAACCGTAAATGCCCGGCACGAACGTGCCCCACTTGACCTTCATTTCGGGGAACGCCTCAGCGGTTACGTTGGCGGGCTTGCGGAGGTAGGTCACCGCCTGTGGCGCATCATAGAGGTGTTCCTCAAACGATCCACGCACATGCAGATAGCCGCTGCCAAGCGTCAGCAGTCCTTCCTGCCCTTTGGCGCAAGTCACATCGAAGCGCTCTTCGACATATGTCCAGCCATCGCTCATTGCCCCTGCTCCATGCGTTTGATCCGCCGCCGCGCCTGCTCCAGCACCGCTTCGATTTCGGCCTTCGCGCCCTGAAGCGTGCCGTCGGTGAAGGCAATCGTCGGAAGATATGGCTCCCGGTCTGGCAATGGCTGGTAGGGCTCAAAGCCCGACTCGAAGACGCCGGTGCTGCCTCGCGACGGCTCGGAATCCTGAATGTGGCCGAAGATACGGGCGTAACGCCCCACCCATTCCGGCACGGGCCGGGCATAGGCCGATTTCTGGAACAGCGGAAAGACGCCGAGCAGACCATCCCACCAGTCTTCACCCGCCACCAGCAAATGCTGGCGCCCTTCCCGCAACCGCCCGACAAGCTGGCGATAACCTTCAAGCAGGTTGAAGTCCGGGTCGTTCACCCACACTTCGCTGCAATCGAGAAAAACTGCGTCGAAGCCATAGCGATCGGCAAGGCCACCGATCTGGCGGACGAGTTCATTCTGCCACGCAGGCGCGCCGACATTCAGCCATGCCTGCCAGCCGGTATCGCGCGCCCGGCTGATATCCCAATCGGGCTGGTTGCCCAGAAAGACATTGCGCGTCGCCGATTTCATCAACGACGATGGGCCGAAGTGGTGGAAATTCGACGCCCAGGCGTTGGCGCACGTTCCGGCAAACATCGGCATCACGTGAACCCCGAGCGACCGCGCCTCGTCACACAGGCGGGCAAAGCCGTCCTCGCCCCCAAGTTCCGGCTCAGGGCGATAGTCGCCCGCCTGCCAGTAATAGCGCCCCTCCCAACCCGGCAGATAAGCCAAAATATGGCGACCGGGTATGCGCTCGGCGGCGAACCGCACGATTTCCAGCATCTGCGCGTAGGTGTTGAAGATGTATCCCGACCAGTGCATGCCGTGCAGCGTCAGGCACAGGACAATATCGCGCGCCCAGGCAGGCATGTCGGCCCGGTCTTCCCAACGCACCAGCCCATGCGCCTGCTCGGCAAACGCAAGCTGCATCTCTTGAAAGCGCTCAGGTTGGACGCCGCGCTCCAGTATCCACGCTGGCACGTCGATGCTGGTGTCGAAATAGCGCGCATCCTCTTCGTGAATGCACTCGAAAGTATAGCTTCCGGCGAGGCTGCCCATACGCTCCTGATAGGCGGCGAAGCGCTTGGCGCGCACCAGCGGGTCCTCATTGCGGAAGCCAAGCGTATCGCCATCTCGCAGACGGATGACGGCCAGCGGCAGACGATTCTGGTTGGGATAGCGGTCGAGCAGCCCGCCTTCGGGTATCTCGCGCGGCTGAAAGACCGGATCGAGCGCATCAAATTCAGGCAGGTTTCGCGCCAGCACCTTAACGGCGCGGATGCGTTGCGATGCTGTTGCGCTGATCTTCAGGCGCAGGCGGCTTCCGGTTTCCCGCACGATGTCCGCATGAAAGCTGCCCGGCGCGCGCCGCTGCTGCCCCGCCCAGCTCAGGCGCGAACATGACACCGTCCAGCCACCGGCGGCTTCATCGACGCGAAGTGTGTCCGGGTCAAGCCCGTATACGTTTTCCAACGTGATGATCTGGAAGCTGAGATTCCAATCCGCGAGCCGGATGAGCGGGTCATTCAGGTCGAAGCTGTAAAACTGTAGCATTGGTCTCTGGCGTGCTGGCTGGTAACATGAACTGGTGTTCCACAAACCGCGACGATCATAGTCTGCCCTTATGCGCCCGTCAAACCCGCTGCGCGCGCCTGCGCCCATTCGCTACTGGCGTCTGCAACCCATTCAACTGGTCGTCATTGACCTCAATGACTGGCTGTTCCGGTTTGCCGCCGTCAACCTCCTATGGGTGTTGCTGGCCACTACGATAATCCTGCTGCCGCCCGCCACTGCCGCCCTGTTCGATACGGCCCACCAGTCGTATCGGGGCCGGAAACCTGAAGTCCGCCGTTTTCTCGCGTCTCTCCGGCGCTGGTTCTGGCGAAGCTGGGCGTGGGCCGCCGCCAATTTGCTGGTCTTCGGCGCACTGTTGCTGATCGCCCGCACCGTATTCGACAATGACATCCTGCTCGGCGTGGTCGGCGTCGTAGCCGCACTGGTCATGATCGCCCAGTTCTGGTTCTGGCCCTACGCCATGATCCAGGAAGCGCCTGACCTGCCGCGCGCACTGCGTAACAGCGTGTTCACGGCGCTTGGCGACCTGCCCTATCTCACCTTCTATCTGGTACTGGTTCTGGCAGTGCTCATCCCTTCGGTCATTGCCATTGCGCCGCTGCTGCTCATCGCGCCGGCCGTGCTCAGCCTGCTGGTCACTTACAGCCTGATTGTATGGTTACAACAGCATGGCATTCTGAAAGAACCAAAACGCGATTTGTGAAAAACATATGTTCAGAACCTTTCTCGCCCAACAGACAGGGCAATTGCAGCTATCCCCGCCTGCAGCATAAAAGGGCAAATGACAGACTATATGATGTCAGGAGATGACATCTCTCAGAGATTCTTTACCCTTCCATACTCTTTAAAACCCTAGCAGAACCTCATTTATCTTTATATTCAACTTAACGTCATCGTCCTGCTCTAATGACCAAATCTTTGGTCTTTGGCCGAGAATTGGTTATGCTTCAAGCGTGTTTCACGCCCAAAGGTTCAGTCCAGATGCCAGCATGTCCAGCCTTTGACACTGGACAACCTCGGGCTATTGCATCGGCTTTTGCAAAAGGAGTACAGAGTATGTTCAGGCACTGGAAGATTCTTTTGCTAATGCTGGCCATTACGCTCGTCCCCATGACTGTTCTTGGCCAGGACCAGCCGGTTACGCTCCGCGTCGTGGGTTTTGTCGTGCCGCCCGAAGAAATCGGCACGCCGCTGGATCAGGCGTATCAGGATTTCCTGGCCACATTCCAGGAAAACAATCCGAACGTCACCGTCGAAGCGCTGGAAACGCCGCCGGAATTTGATACCCAGTTGTTGACCGACCTGGCCGCCGGCACCGCACCGGATGTCTGGCAGCAGGATGGTTCCACACTCGCGCGGCTGATCGACACGGGCAACGTCCTCGATATGCGTCAGTGTCTGGATGTCGTGCCAGAGCTGAGCCTGGACCGATTCTACCCGTCGGTGCTGAATATCCACATGCCCGAAGGCGAGGATGGCCCCATCTATGGCCTGCCGAACGACTTCACGCCGATGGTCATCTACTACAACCCGCTTTCGTTCGAAAACGCGGGTGTTGAAGTGCCGACCCCGGACTGGACATGGGAAGACTTCCTCGATATCTCCCAACGGCTGACGCTGGACGCCGAAGGCCGTAACGCGACCGATCCGGATTTCGATCCTGAAAACATCGTCCAGTACGGCTATCGCCACCGTCATTACGTCTTTGAGTGGATTTACTGGGTGTGGCAGAATGGCGGCGACGTGATTGCCCCCGATGGCAGCACGGTCGATGGCTACCTCAACTCGCCGGAAACCATTGAAGCGATCACCTTCCTGCGCGATCTGGTGCTCGAACACCATGTCTCGCCCGAGCCGGTTTCGCTGGAACAGATGACGCAACAGGCCGGTTTCCTGCCCGTCTTCCTCGAAGGCGATGTGGCGATGTTCCCGCGCGGTCACTGGGAACTGGTTGGTCTGCGGAACCAGTCCAACTACGAGCCTGAGCGCGTCGCTGTCATCAGCAACCCAAGCAATGTGGAAGAGGCGACCGTGATTTACGAGTCGGGCTGGATCATCAACAATGCGGTAGCCGAAGATCCCGCCAAACTGGAAGCCGCCTGCCGTCTGGTTGAAGCCGCGACCGACATGGACTACCAGTTGACCAAGGGCATCAGCGGCGTCGCCATCCCCGCGAACCAGGCTGCCGCCGAGCAGATTGCCGAGGAGACGGAGTTCCCCGAGCTGGAGCAGGCATTCCTTGAGGCCGTCGCCGCCGGTCGCCCGCCCTACGGCGCGCGCTTTGCCATCTGGCCCATTGTCGAGCAGCGTCTGGACCTGATGATGGAAAACATCCTGGCCGGTGGTGACATTCAGGAAGAAGTCGATCTGGCCGTTGAAGAAATCAATCGCGAGCTGGAACGCGCCGGGCAGTCTGGCAGCTAGTTCCCGTTCCTGAAACCGTCGGGCCGCCCGGTGCGGGCGGCCTGATCCGAAAGACTGGTGTATGGCAACTGCAAACCGCACGCAGGCAGGCGTCGATCACTACGTTCCTGCCAAACAAAGCTTGTGGAAACGCTTCTGGAGCCGGAGCAACGAGCGGGTTGGCTATCTGTTCATTTTGCCATCCCTGATCCACCTCATCATCTTCGTCATCATTCCTTTGGTCTTTAGCCTCTACCTGTCATTTACCGACTGGCGCGGCCCCAATTTTCAGAACGCGCCGTTCGTCGGGCTTGACAATTACGAGTTCCTGCTGGGCGACCGCCGCTACTGGAATGCAATGCGAAACACCGCCTGGTACACCATCCTGTCGGTGCCGGGTGGCATGATCGCCAGCCTGATCGTGGCGTTGGTCATGAACCAGAAGCTACGTGGCGTCTATATCTTCCGCACGCTGTTCTTCATGCCGGTGATTTCGTCGTGGGTGGCCGTGTCGGTCATCTGGATCACGCTGCTCGACCCGAACGCCGGTATCCTCAACTACGTCCTGCGGCAGTTCGGCATTCCGCCTGTGAACTGGTTGGGCGACCCGGCAACTGCCATGCCCAGCATCGTGCTGATCTCGATCTGGAAAGGGCTTGGCTTCCAGATGGTCATCTGGCTGGCGGGCCTGCAGGCGATTCCGCAAGAGCTGCACGAAGCGGCGGCCATCGACGGGGCAACGCGCCTGCAATCATTTCTGAGGATCACACTGCCGCTGCTTGCGCCGACAACCTTTTTCCTGGCCGTGACCGGCGTCATCGGCTCGTTCCAGGTCTTCTCTCCGGTTTACGTCATCACGCAGGGCGGCCCACGCGGCTCGACCGAAGTGGTCGTATACAACATCTACCAGCGCGCCTTTGAGGTGTTCGATATGGGCTACGCGGCAGCACAGGCGTGGGTGTTGTTTGGAGTCATTTTTCTGGCGACGCTGGTGCAACTCTGGTATCGCCGCCGTCAGGGTGAAGAAGTTCTGTTCTAGGGGAAACGCGGGTGGTACGCAGTCACAATCCGTTCGAGCTTCCGCTCAAAATCATCGGCTACATCATCCTCATTCTGGTGACGTTCATGATGGTCATCCCGTTCGTGTGGATGGTCTCGACGTCGCTGCGACCGCAAAGCACCGCTTTCACCTACCCGCCGCAGCTCATCCCGACCGAGATCACCTTCGCCAGCTACGAGCTGCTGTTCACGCGCGTGCCATTCGGGCGTTACTTCATCAACACGCTGGTTGTCACGGTCTTCACAGTCCTCGGGCAGCTTGTCATCACGTCGCTGGCAGCTTACGGCTTTGCGCGGTTGAAGTTCATGGGGCGCGATCTGCTGTTCGTACTCTATCTGGCGACGATGATGATCCCGTATCAGGTCACATTGATCCCGCTGTTTCTGATCGTGTTCGGTCTGGGGTGGATCAACACGTATCAGGGACTGATTATCCCCGGAATTTCGAGCGTGTTCGGCATCTTTCTGCTGCGGCAGTCTTTTCTCGGTGTGCCAAGCGACTATCAGGACGCAGCCCGCATCGACGGCGCAAACGAGTTCACCATCTACTGGCGCATCTTTCTGCCGCTGAACGGCCCCGCGCTGGCGACGCTGGCGGTGTTTGCCTTCATGGGCACATGGACCGACCTGCTCTGGCCGCTGCTGGTGGCCCGCACGCCGGAAATGCGAACGCTGGAACTCGGCCTCGCCTATTTCAATGCGTCGGCCACGGCCTTCCGGCAGACAAACTGGCCGCTGGTGATGGCGGCAGCGGTGGTCGTCATGCTGCCGGTGCTCGTCATCTACTTCTTCGCCCAGCGCTATTTCATTCAGGGTATCGCCCTCTCCGGCGTAAAAAGCTGACCGCCTTCCCGCCCGGCTGTCGCCGGCAGCCAGCGCGGGCGGCGCGTCGTTGTTTGACGCATGATCTCATGGCTGGGGCATAGAGAAATAGTCCCATATTTACACTTTTAAGATTTCCTTATACCATGTCAAATAATCAATTCATATTAATTCGGCAAGGCTAAATACAGTGGTACGTAAACGTTTACTGATATGCCTTCTGCCGGTTGTGTTCTTTATCGCCCCGCCACTGCTGCCCGCTGCCGCGCAAACCAACGACCTGTTACCGGCCTCGGCTTACTCCCCTGAGGTTCCTCTAGCATGGTTCGAGCTTCAGCTTGATCTGACGGAAACGACGAACGGCTTCTCGCCTCCGGTGGCATCGCGCGCTTTTGGCTATAGCGGCGTTGCGCTCTATGAGGCAGTTGTCGGCGGCATGCCCGGCTACCAGTCACTTGCCGGTCAGCTCAACCAGTTGACGGCGTTACCACCTGCCGATGCCGGTCTCGACTACCACTGGCCGAGCGTCGCCAACAGCGCGCTTGCCACTGTCACCAGACACTTCTTCGCGCGCGCATCCGACGCCAACCAGAGTCGAATGGAAAATCTGTACCGGCATTTTGCCGCACTCGGCAGATCAGCCGTTGGCGAGGTCGTTTTCACGCGTTCGGACGCTCATGGGCGTGCGGTCGCAGAGGCAGTGATCGACTGGTCACGGACCGACGGCGCAGACCAGCCCGAAACCGGCAGCCTGAATACCGGCTACGTCCCGCCAAATGGCCCCGGCCTGTGGACGCCAACCGCCTTCGCTAACGGCCAGCCCGTACCGCCGCTGCTGCCGTACTGGGGAAACACCCGCCCTTTCGTGCTCGCAGCCGGCAGTGACTGCGCGCCCGGCTCGCCGCCGCCCTATTCGGAGGTTCCCGGTTCGCCCTTTTACACTGAAGCCATGGAAGTCTATGAAAGCGTCAATCAGGCGACGCCCGAACAGACTGCCATTGCCCACTTCTGGTCCGACGACCCGGGCAGGACGCCGACACCGCCCGGCCATTCCATTGCCCTGCTGAACCAGATCCTCGGCGCGACGGGTTATCGTCTCGACACCGCCGCCGAGGCCTACGCTCGCATGGGAATCGCCGTTGCGGATTCGTTCATCGCCTGCTGGCACATCAAGTACATCTACAACCTGCTCCGCCCGGTGACCTACATTCAGGCGCACATCGACGCAAACTGGCAACCCATGATCGCCACACCTTCATTTCCCGAATATCCGTCGGGGCACTCGGTTCAGTCAGCCGCCGCCAGTGAAGTGCTGACAGCGCTGTTCGGCGAGCGTTTTGCCTTTGTCGATCTCTCCCACGCCAAACGCGGCTACCCGCCACGCGCTTTCGCCAGTTTCACGGCCTTCGCGGAAGAAGCCGCCAACTCACGTCTATACGGCGGCATCCACTTCCGTTCCGCCATCGAGCAGGGATTAACACAGGGAAGCTGTATCGGTCAGCGTGTCAATGCACTGGCATTCCGCGCCAGCAGCTCTCCAGCCTGAAAACCTCCCCCTTTCGTTAAGCAGTTCAGGAGACAGGAGGCCATCATGGATGCCCCTCCGCCACGCTGCCTGAGGTAGCGCCAGCGCGCTGCTTGCCGGACGCCGGATCACTAACCGGCGGATCACCGTGTCACTCACGATAAAGTCACGCGCTTAAGGAAAAAGCCATGCGTCCTTTAAAAACGCTGCTCATTCTGTTCCTGTTGCTCCTCAGTCTGACCCTCCAGTTTCAATCACGAGGGATAGCTCCCGTTCAGGCAGATAACACCTGGAATGGTCAGGACACGCTTCACATCCCGTTGTCGTGGTGCGCCGTGCAGGGCAGCCCTGCGGTCGCCAACCCCAATCTGGCCGGGGACACCAGCACCGATGCCATCCTGTGGCGACGTCACGAACGGCCAACCGACAACATTTACGTCAACCCGACCGGCATCACCTTCCGTTCGGCGATCAACGATGTCTGGGGCACGCTGAATTTTCCGATCATCGCCGACCCGGATACGACCTTCGGGCAGGTGGGCGACATGCGCGGTGAGAACGTCAACGTGGCGGGCGTCGAATTCAACGCGCTCATCAATAACTGTGATACCGCCTGGGCCGGTCTGGGGCGCGCGGGTATCGGCGTGACCATCGTTAACGCCGGGCTGTTTCACGATGATGATGGCGACTACATCACGATCATCGGCTGGGGCGGCTGCACGGAAAGCCCGGCGGGAACCTGCGCCACGCCCTTCGACGGGCGCGTCGTTGTGATCGACAATCGCTACCTACACCCGGCCAGCCCGAACCGCACCTGGCCCGGCACGACCTCTCAGTTCACCTCGACCGACTCGCTCGATGTGCTCGTCGGGCATGAGTTGGGCCACGCGCTCAGCCTCGATCATCGTACCAACACGATGGCCATGATGAACCCGTCCATTACCGACAATGACGGCAATGGCGACGTTGACAATACCGGCATTAACAATGCGGAGATGAACGCGCTGCGGTCGAACGGCCTGAACGTTCCGGGACTGGAAACCGACCCCGCCGGCAATTTCAATCCCGGTCGTTTCGCCTCAACACGTCTGCCAGACCGGGTGCAGGAAAGCGAGAACATACCCGCCTACCTCGATGTGGCATCCGTGCGTGCCTCGCTGGATAAAGTCGAAGATACGTTCATTCTCGATAACCAGTTGTTCGGCCTGTTACCGGCTGAAGGGCGTCCGCTGATGTTCTGGACGCTGATCGATGTGGACGACGGACAGTCCGGTGCTACCCGCGAGATCATGTCCGAGCTGGGCATCCCGGACGCAACCTTTGGCGGTGCGGACGTGATTGTACAGATGACGGTAGCCGGCCAGCGGTTGCGCGGCCAGGCGTGGGTCATCCGGGACAACGAGATCATCGAAATCAGCGATCGCATCCGCTTCAGCCTCAATACGCTGGTGCTGCACCCGCAGTACGCAGAAGCGACTATTCCCGGCCCCAGCGTCCTGCTGGATGACGTGCCGGTTCATCACGTTCTGAGTTTCACCGCGCCGAACGAATTCATCCGCGTGGCGCTGGAGCAGCCATTCCGCGTCCAGACCTTCGCCATTCAGGGAGGCCAGATCATCGACCGCCTGAATGATGAAAACGGCGAACGAGGGCTGGAATTTGTGCTGGAAGATCCATCGTTCCCACACTGCGCCCCACGCGGAACCGGCGTGCCGGGCCAGACCGTTCCGGTTGAGATCGAAAAACTGCGGCCAAACGCGCCCATCCACGGCCTGCTGGGGCCGGAACTGGTATTCACCGGCAGCGCCGATACTCAGGGCGGCGGCGTAATTGACCTGCCGATTCCGGCGAACGCCAGACCTGGTTTCCATCTGGTCACGATTGGCGTGGACGACACCGCGCTCACTGCCGACTGCGTGTTGGAAGTGGAAGATCGACCGCGTCCGCCAACCCGGCCGCCAATAGACGATGCCTTCCTACGCAGCCACGAAGACTTACTGCGGCGGCAGCAGACGCTGATCGAACGCCTCGGCGACCTGATCGAGCATCTGGCGCTTAACCCGGAGGTTCCGGGAGACCGGCTCATGACTCTGGCCGAGAGCTATGAGGCACTTGTCAGGCGGCAGGCCGCCCTGCTTGAGGACTTTGCCGAAATGATCCGGCAGCGCGAGCAATAAGACATCTCTGCAACAGGAAAGAAGCTGGTTGGTAATCGACCAGCTTCTTTCCTTATGGTTGTGTATCAACGGGCCGCGCCCTCGACCCAGATGGGCGAACTCCATGCCCACTGGTTATTTTTCTGCCGCACGCGCACGTAATACCAGTCGCGCGTTGCGCTGTCTGAACGATGGTCAAACTCGAAACGGGCCGTGTATTCCTCACGCGGCGTGGCCCGATTGAAACAGTACGCCGGCGTGAGAAAACCGCCAAGATAGCCGGACACAGGGCCTTCGAGCAAGTCTTCCAGCCGCACGCGCACCGGCTGGCCATTAATCGTGCCGCACAGCACCGTCTCGCGGTCACCCTTCACCGTCAGGCACACGCCCTGCGTGCTGGCGGTCGTCGTCGTCGGGTTGCCCCAGGTCAGCGTCGTGAAATGGACGCGATTGCTGCCGTCACGCCGCCACTCGCTGAAGGCATAACGTTCTTCCTCCTGTTGCTGCGGCGCGACGACTTCATGCCCGCGAAAGCGCGGCTCGACCGAGAGAAGTTCGCCGCCCTCCACCTCAAGCGCAACATCCCAGGGTATCGTCTCCCCCTTCTCCGCCCAGCCAACCTCAAAGTGGACTTTGTACTCACCGGGAAGCGAGGCAGTCACCGGCGGCGGATTCCAGCGATAGAGCGGCCGGTTGTTGTGAACGACCTCGACGTAATCCAACGCCGCGCCGCCCTCCACTTCAACATGCAAATTGCGTGTTGACCGCGGCGGCAGCACCGTCCCGATTGGTGAGCCATCCAGCGCCAGCTTAAGACGGATATTATCGCCTGTGAGCGCGACCGTCCGGCGATTGCGAATTGCCGTCCAGATGGCGTCGCGGTCGAGCGCGTCCGCCCAGACGGCCAGCCTGCCATGCCCGTAGCTGCCGGGATGACCGCTGTGATGGTCAGTCGATCCCATAACGCCTACCACGTTGCCCTGCGCCAGCCCATACTGCCAGGTGCTCTGCCAGTTGCGCGGGCCCATCGTGTGCAAATAGGGATACGGCGCGTCGGCGCTTTCGGACGCGCCATGCATTGACATGATCTCGACAACCGGGCTGAACTCCGGCGTATAGGTCGCCCAGTTGATGCCGCGATAGCCCTGACGATAGCCGATGTGATGCGGCAGCAGGAACGTTTCGATGCCGCGGTCGCGGTAGCGGCGCAGTTCACGGCGTAGGTCTTCAATGCCGGCGGCGCGAATGATGTCGCCTTCCGCTCCCTTGAAATAGACGTTGTGATCGCCATAGGCCATCGAATGCCACTCAAAGCCGAGGAACGTCACGAAACGCCCAGGGTCGTAATGGTCTGCGACCGCCTGTCGCACGGCAGGCCAGGCCGCCGCCGCACGTTCAAAACCGCGCGTGTGATAATCGACCACCTGCTCCAGCCGGGGATCGTCCGCCGGCAGATCGCCCCAGTGCGCATGTACGGTCACACAGACGAAGTCAAGCTGCATGCGCGCGTTGCGATAGGCTTCTTCAAGCCCGCCGTGCCCGTAGCCCACCGCGCAGTGATTGTGAAGATCGCCAAAATACGGCTCAAGCGTTTCGTATCCGTCCATAGCAGGCGCAAACTCGTTTCATTTCCCGTCCGGATCAAGCGAGAAGGTCACGGGCTGTGCCTGGCCGGTCTCGCTCGCCCGGTAAGCTGCTTCGATCATGGCAACCGGCTTCCAACCATCCTCAAGCGACAACACCGGCTGCGCTTCACCACGCAGCACCTCGATAAAGTGGAGCGGGCCGCCATGATGGAAGTGACCATGCTGGAAGTTCGGCGTCAGGTCAATGCCTTCCCACTCGTTGCGCCCCATATTGCGCCGGAAAATCTTGAGATAGGGCGGGCGCGCGAAAAAGCGCGAGGCCATATCCACACCGGAAAGCACCGCGACGCCGTGCGTGCCAAAAACCTCGATTGAGCCTTCAGCCGCCAGCAGCGTGCCGCCCGTTGCGATCTCGGCCAGCGCGCCCGATGGATAGCTGAAGATAGCCAGCGCAGTGTCTTCAAGCGACAATCCCAGCGTGGCGTTCGAGACGAACGCGCTCACCTTTTCCGGCTCGCCCAGCAGCCAGAGCAGCAAATCGGCGGCATGAATGCCCTCGTCCAGCAGAGCGCCGCCCCCGGCCTGCTCGCGCTGCCCGAACCAGTTAGCGGCAGCAGCAGCGCCCAATTCCATCAGGTGCGCGTTGCCATGACGGACGCGCACCAGCGAAATCTCGCCCAGCACGCCGTCTCGCACCAGCCGGATTAATTCGTGGTTGATCGGGTCGTAACGCTTGGGGAAGTTCTGCATGAACGTCACGCCGCTTTGCCGCACGATCTCGACGATCCGGCGACATTCCGCGAGGTTGCGCGCCATTGGCTTTTCGAGCAGGATATTCACGCCGCGCGCTGCCGCTGCCTCCACCAACGCCACATGTTTCGCCGTCTCGGACGTGATCCCAACCGCGTCGCACTGGTCGAGCAGGGCTGCTAGGTCTGGCACGAACTGCGTGCCGTACTTGGATGCGGCCGCCTGCCCGCGCGTCACATCATCATCCCAGATGCCAACCAGTTCCGCCTTGTCCGACCCGTTAATGGCGTCGGCCCAAAAGTTGGCATGAAAATGCGCGAAACTGAGCAATCCAAAGCGAATGCGTGCCGTCATGCGCGCGCCACCTCCTGCCACTGGCCAGTTTCGGCTGATCGATAGACAGCCTCGATCACCTGAATCGCAGCCAGCCCGTCCCGATCCGAACCATCGTGCGGCGCTTCGCCCCGCAGCATGTCGATCCAGTGGCGGTGCTGGCGCAGCCCCGGATTGGATTCCGGCAACGCCGGCTGGAACCAGCCCTCCCTGCCGGCGTAAGCGGGCGCGTACAGCGCCAGCGGCCCGCGCTCGGAACGCAGCCACGCCGTTCCGCTTTCGCCATAAATCTCCATGCGAAAGCGGTCGGTTCCGGCCACCTCGTTATACGCGACTTCATGCGTCGCCAGCAGCCCCGACGCAAAACGATAGGTCGCAAAGACGACATCCTCAGCGTCGGGCCGCACGACCGTACCGTCGCTCAGCCGGCGTTCTTTTCGCGTCAGCGCGGTAGTCGCTTTTACGGCCTCGATCTCGCCGAACAGATGGCGCAGCAGGTCAACGCCATGCACGCCAAGCTGCATCATCACGCCGCCGCCGACTTTTTCGCGGCTGTAGAGCCACGCAGCCCATGAACCGCCCGGCGTCGCGTTGCGCTGACGGACGGTGAAAACCGACCCCAGCGCTTGCTGCGCCAGCAACTCGCGCACGGCAAACACTTCCTCAAAATAGCGGTGCATAAAACTGACGAAAACCGGCACGCCCGCCCGTTCGCCCGCCTCGATAATATCCCGGCATTCCGCGCTGTTACGGGCCATCGGCTTTTGCAGCAGAACCGGCTTGCCGGCTTCAATCGCCTGCAGCGCCAGATCGCGATGTGTGTAATCCGGCGTCGCGATGACGACAGCCTCCACCTCCGGATGCGCCAGCACCGCTTCGTTCTGGTCGGTCACAAACGGAATATCGTAGACGCTGGCCTGTTTCCGGGCCGATTCGAGCGTGCGGCTGGAAATGGCAACCACCTGCGCGCCTGCAGCCCTTAACCCTTCGATGTGATACGTGCTGATGAAGCCGGCCCCCATGACGCCGACTCTGAGTTTCTCGCCGGTCATGCCCATCGTCCCGTTCTAACGAAACAGCAAAGACTGGCGGCAGGCATGCTGGCAAACACGCGCCGCCTGCCGCCGCGTCAGCAGACTGGAGTGACGCCGTTATGGCTGCCAGTTGCCTTCGACTTCGACATATTCCGGGTTGTAGCCCTGAACGAAGCCGGTGTAGGTGTAATCGAGTGGATCAATCTGATCGTCGATGCGCCCCGCTTCAAACAGGAACTCGGTGTACGCCTGCATGTCACGCACGTAGTTTTCCCCGATGGTGGGATCGAACGAATAGTCGGCCCACATTTGCTCGATCAACTCGACCGGCTGATCGTTCCACTCGGCCAGCAGTTCGATCACCTCTTCCTGATTTTCCGGATCGCGCACGTATTCCTGCCCGCGCAGCAACACCTGAACGATGGCACAGGCGGCATTCGGCGACTCGCGGACGAAGTCCTCGCTCATCACCCACAGCGACAGCGTGTTGGACGACTGGTACGCGCTGTCATCCCACGGGAAATTCGCCTCCGTGCCGCTGTGCATGATTTCGACGTCCAGTTCCGGCTCGGCAAGCGCGAGGAACGGCCATGGATTCCAGACAATCATCGCCTGAATATCGTTGTTGATCAGCGACGTCAGTTGTTCCGGCGGCGGCAGATTGACGACCTGGAAGCGGTTGACATCCAGATCATATTGCTCAGCAATCTTGCTCAGCACCGCCGAAGCGGTCGAACCTTCCAACAGGCCGATGCGAATGTCATACAGGTCTTCCGGTTCTTCCAGACCTGCGTCCGAACGCACGACCAGCCGGTCAATGTAAGCATCCGTATTGATGCCAACGACCACGATTGGCAGGCCATTGTGAATCATGCTGATGGGCGGGATGTTACCCGGCGTCCACAATTCGATTTCGCCGGCGGCCAGGGCTTCACCCGCCAGCGCGCCAGCCGTGAACGTGGGCGTATCAACCGACGTAAAACCGGCTTCTTCAAACCAGCCCTTCTCGATACCGATGATGTGCGGCGCGAAAACTGCGTCCACGCCAAAGCCCAGACTGATATCCGTCACTTCGGGCACGCCGCATTCCTGCGGCTCCGTCGTCGCTTCCTGAGCCGAAACGACCGGCGCGACCAGCATCGCGCAGGCCACTGCAACGAGAGCAACTTTCTTTAATCCCTGTAAGTGCATTCTTGTCTCCTCAAACTATGCCTTACGAGCCATGACCGCTGTTATTTTTCCCGATAGCCCTGCTCCTTTCCTAACTGCTGAAGTGCCACCGTAGTCGGCGCTTCAGGACGAACTCGTAAAACAGATGGTCGGTCACCAGATTCAGGATGCCGATCAGGATGATGGCGTAAACAATCAGGCCCACCTCGCCAATCTCGCGCCCGCGCATGACGAGGAAGCCCAGTCCTTCCCGCGCTGCCAGAATTTCAGCCGCCACCAGCGAGCCAAAACTCAGGCTCCAGCCGATGCGGAGACCGGTGGCGATATCGGGCAGCGCGGCGGGCACGGCCACCCGCGCCAGCAGCCGCAGACCATCCAGCCCCAGCGTCTGCGCCGCCCGCAATAGAACGGGATCGGTCTGGATCATGCCCTTGTAAGTATTGGTCACGATGGGAAAGAAGGCGCTCAAAAAGATAATGAAAACTTTTGACTCTTCCCCCAGCCCGAACCAGATCAGCGCCAGCGGAATCCATGCCAGCGGCGGAATGGGCCGCAGCAGTTCCAGCGGTGCCCAGACGACCTTACCGAGCCGCCGGTACCAGCCCGTCGCAATGCCGACCGTGATCCCCAACACCGCGCCAAGCGCAAAGCCGGACGCCACGCGCAACAGGCTGGCGCGCAGATGGCCGAAAAGCTCATCGACAGGCACGCGCGTCAGGGCCGTTTCGAGCACCTGTATCGGGCCGGGGAAAATGCGCGGGTTGATCACTTGCAGCGCCACGATGACCTGCCAGACAACGACCAGCGCAATCACGCCGATCCATGACAGCCACAGATTGCGCCCAAAAGCGGAGGTTTTCACCGCTCGACCTCCTCCAGCCCGGCAGCCCACGGCAGCAGCGCCCGCTCGGCACGATCAAGAAACTTCGATAACAGGAAACCGAAGAGCGAGATAATCACCATGCCGACGATGGTGGTATCGGTGCGATAGAACGTACGGGCTTCCATGATGAGCGCGCCCAGCCCTTCCACCGTACCGATCATCTCGACGGCCACAATCACCAGAAATGCCAGCCCCAGAGCCACCTTCATCCCGGCGAAAATGCGCGGCAGGCTGGCGGGCAACACGACGCGATAAAACATATCCCGCCGCGATGTCCCCAGAACTTCGGCGGCGCGCAGCAGCCGCGGGTCGACGACGCGCACGCCATGAATGGTGTTCGTCAGGATGATCCAGCTACAGCCGTAGGCGATCAGGAAAACGCGGCTGATTTCGCCGACGCCGAACCAGGCGACCGCCAGCGGCAGCAGGCTGATGGTTGCGACCGAACGCGCGAAGATGATGATCGGATTGACAGCCTGATAGAGCCTGTCGTTGGAACCGATGACCAGACCGAGCGGTATGGCAATAACGGTCGCCAGCGCATAACCCAGCAGGATCCGCATCAGCGTCGCGCCGATGTGCGAAAAGACCGTCACGCCCCGTGGAAAGCCGGTAGTGGTCAGCGTCACCAACGACCGCGCCAGTTTCGAAGGCGGTGGGAAGTAGTAATCATTCAGCGCGCCCGCCTGAACGGCGATTTCCCAGAGCGCCAGCAACACCGCAATGGTCGCCAGACCGATCAGGGCATCGCCAACGGAACCGGGCAGCCGTCGTCGCCCCGCCCTAGAAGATTGCATTGTGAACTTCCTCGTAATACTCCAGAAATTCCTTGGAGGTGCGCTGGCGCGGTCGAGGCAGATCAACCTTCACCTCTTTGCGCAAGCGGCCCGGATGCGGGCTCAGGATGATGATCCGGTCAGACAGGAACAGCGCTTCAAAAATGCTGTGGGTCACCAGCAGCACCGTTTTCCTGCTCGCTTCCCAGATTCGCAGCAGCTCGTCCTGCATCTGGCTGCGCGTCAGTTCGTCGAGCGCGCCAAAAGGCTCATCCATCAACAGAATTTCGGGATCGGTCGCCAGAGCACGTGCAATCGCAACCCGTTGCTGCATGCCACCCGACAGTTCGTGAGGATATTTGTTTTCAAAACCACTCAGCCGCACCAGTTCGATCAGAGCCTGCGCCTGCCGCCGCCGCTCCGCTTTCGGCACGCCCTGATTGCGCGGCCCAAACTCGATGTTGTCAATCGCCGTCAGCCAAGGGAACAAAGCCGCCTGCTGAAAGACCATGCCGCGATCCGGCCCTGGCTTCTCGACCGGGCGATTGTTCACCAGTACACGCCCGGAACTCGGCTTCAGCAGGCCGGCGACCATATTCAGCAGCGTCGTCTTGCCACAGCCGCTGCGTCCGACAATCGAGACAAACTCATTCGCGCCGACATTGAAACTTACATCAGCCAACGCCAGCGCGCGCTCGCCTTCACGCGAGACGAACTCCTTGGTGACGTGATCGATCACAATTCGTGGAGTAGCAGTGTCGGTCATGAATTGAAACCTGAACTCATCTGTGGCGTGTACCGGACGCCGTTTTCTGCTGCGCCGGACGACTGTCCTGGCGGTAATTCAAAGGCGATGCCCGACTGGATAGCATGTTTGAGAAACCACTGCGCCGCGCCGCTGGCAGGGGCAAACCGGCCTGTCAGCGCGGCATAACGCACCGACAGATGGTTGCGAAGCAAGGGCGGCAGGTGTTCCCGTACAGCGTTTTCGAAGCGGCCGCGCAGTTCCACCGGCATGTTGCATAACTGCCCGCCGACGATCAGCACCAGCGGCTGCAACACGAAGATAATATTGGCCAGCGCCAGAGAAAGATCGTCAAAGAACCGATTGACCAGCGCGTTCGTCACCGGTTCGCCGCGGGCGGCGGCGGCCAAAATCGCCGCGAATTTCACTTCACGTTCCGCAATCGCGGTGATCTGTTCGAGTTCCGGCCCGGCCCCGTTCAACTGGCGGTACTGCCGGTCGAACGCCGCGCATAGCGCTCCTACCGAGGCCACGTCTTCAAGGTTGTAGAGTGCGTCGTCAGGCTGTGTGGAGCGCATTCTGGTGCGGCCAATGATGCCGGCATTGCCGAACGAACCGCTGTAAATCTGCCCGTCGAGCATCATGCTCAGTTTGACACCGTCAAGAACGGCCAGATAGATCAGGTCGCGCGCGGGCGGCTGGCCCAGATAATCCAGTTCAGCGCGCAACAGACAGTCGGTGTCGTTTTCCAATACCACCGGCAGGCCGGACACTTCTTCGAGACGCATTTTCAACGGAAAGTTTTGCCAGCCCTCCGCCCGACCGACATACAGAATCTGCTCGCGCGCCGCGTCCATGTATCCCGGCGTGGTCACGCCAATGCCAAGGATCTGGCGTTCGGGATAGCGATTTCTCACCTGTTCGACATACGCCGTAATGATGGCGACAGCGTCATCCGGCAGCAGAGGATTGGCCCCAGTCAGGCACTGCTGGTCGAGCAACGTGCCATCGAGCGCCCGCACGACGCAGTTGACATCGGGGATGGCGATGTGAGCGCCGATGATCAAATGGGACTCGCCGTTGAGGCCGAAGCGGGTCGCGCGGCGTCCGCCGGTAGACATATTCTGCCCCACCGGCACAACCCACGCGCCTTCAATCAAATCCTCCAGCGCGCGGCGAACCGTCGGCATACTCGCCCCGGTCGCGGCCTGAAGTTCGGCCAGCGTGTACGGCTGGCGGCTCAACTGGCTGACAATCTGGCGCTGGAGCTGCCCTGAGGCATAACGGCGCGCGCGCTGTGGTGGCATGAAGGCTACTCTTGAAGCTCGACGACAAGACTTTTAAAAAAGCTTTATAAAAAGTTCTGCCGACAGAATAACTAAAAGCCGTGCCGGCTGTCAAGTAATTGCAGCCAACCCGGGCAAAACAAACAGGCCCGGTTCGTGCGAACCGAGCCTGTTGAGGTCCTTTCGTTTGTTCGAGCGCATAGAGGCGGCGCTTACACCCAGCCGCGCAGCCGTACGGCTTCGGCGACGCGGCCAACAGCGACACAATAGGCCGCCAGCCGGTTATCGACGTCGAGTTCAAGGGCCTTTTTATGCACGTCGTGGAAGGCGCGCGTCATCTTCTCGTCGAGACGGGCATGTACGGTCTCCGCCGACCAGTAGCGGTCGTAAGCATTCTGCACCATCTCGAAGTACGACACGGTGACGCCACCGGCATTACACAGGAAGTCAGGAATAACATAGATGCCGCGTTCGGCCAGAATGCGATCGGCTTCCGGCGTGGTCGGGCCGTTGGCGAGTTCCGCGATGATCCGGGCCTTGATGCGCGGCGCGTTATAGCCGGTGATGACGTTCTCCATGGCCGACGGCACCAGAATATCGACGTCCAGCTCCAGCAGCGCTTCATTCGATATCGGCTGAGCGCCGGGGAAACCCACTACCGAACCGGTGCGCTGCTTATGCTCAATGACCGCCTGCACGTCCAGCCCGCCCGGATTATAGATACCGCCGCGCGAGTCGGAAACGGCGACCACCGTCACGCCGAGCAGTTCCGGCCCCAGCTTGGCGGCGAACCTGCCGGCGTTGCCAAAGCCCTGAATCGCCATCGTCGCGCCATGCGTATCGAAGCCGAGCACCTTGGCAGCTTCGCGAATGCAGTACATACCGCCACGCGCCGTTGCATCTTCACGCCCCTGCGAGCCGCCCAATGCAAGCGGCTTGCCCGTAATGACGCCAAACTCGTTCTGGCCGCGTAGCATCGAATACTCGTCCGCCATCCATGCCATGATCTGCGGCGTCGTATAGACGTCAGGCGCGGGGATGTCCATCTCAGGACCGAGAATCCGCCCCACCTGCCGGACGTAAGCGCGGCTCAACTGCTCCAGTTCGCGCAGCGACAATTCCTTCGGGTTGCAAATCACACCACCCTTGCCGCCGCCAAGCGGAATGTCGACAACCGCGCATTTCCACGTCATCCACGCAGCGAGCGCGCGAATGGTGTCGATTGTTTCGTCGGGATGAAAACGAATGCCGCCCTTCGTCGGCCCGCGCGAATCGTTGTATTGCACGCGAAATCCCTTGAAGATCCGGGTGCTGCCATCATCCATCTTGACCGTCAGGGTGACATGCAACTCGCGCATCGGCTCGCGCAGCAGAGCGTGAATAGCCGGTTCAAGATTCAGCAGCGCTGCAGCCTGATCGAGCTGGGCCTGCGCGATCTCGAACGAGTTCAATCGCTCACGAGCCTCTGTCGGTAAAACCATTGTCGTAACCATGGTTGCACTCCCCCTGAGTAGACCAATACGGATAACGATACGGGCGATTGCACGAGCTTCGGAGCCCGGACAACGGTCCTCCAGCCTGAGCTGTCAGAATGACAGATTGTGACAGGCGCTTTATTCGGAGAAGACAGCTCTTGGGTGGAAGCAGACGCTGATGGCCGTCTGAGGTTCCCGTTTCCGGCGCAGCCATTGGGCGTTTTGCCTAAGTGTCCACCGGATATATAGGATAAAACACGGGGGAAAGTCGCACATTGGTCATTATTTACAGAGGCACAGAACAGCAGTTTGTATAAGCATTACAAAGCCTGTCCTCCCGGTAATACGGCCAGCCGCCGCAATCCGTGACAGGCGTGGCGCATGGTTCCATCACTCTGCCGGGTTGCTATCCGCGGGAAGCAGCCCTTTGTGAACTAACCATGCCCGCAGACTGTAGGTGCTGAGAAAAGCGAGAATGACCGCTGCAATCACCGCCAGCAGAAGCAGTGACAGGCCATCAAAGCTCACCAACAACACGATGCTCAGCCCAACATACAGCAGCGCGTACAACGGGGCCGCGAGCACCGTGTACAGGGCGTTGCGAAAGGCATAATACACACGCGGGGTTTCCATGATCAGCATATAGGGCCAGAAATAGAAGAGCGCCGCTACGAGCACGAAGACAATGGCCACGCTCAGAAACAGCAGCACCGTCCACAACAGGCCCTGTTGCCCGGCGTAGAATGGCACGCCGACGACCGCAATCCCTACCGTCGCCAGCAGCGCCGCGCCCCACGCCCAAGCCCGAACGAGCCAGCGACGCACCGCCTGCAGATACTCGCTGATGGCCGGGCTGTAGCCTTTTTCAACCTGACGCGCCACCTCAAACAGGCCCGCCGTCGCGCCCGGAAACCCGATCACCGTCAGGCTAAGCACAAACCACAAGACATTGATGACGAACAGCGGAACCAGCCAGTTGTAAACATCGCTCAGGCTGCGTTGCAACGCCTTCAGCCACCACATAGCCGCAAGTCATCCCCGTCAAGCGCGTCGCCCATCGTCACAATGGTCTGAACCCAAAACCAACACCCGGCAGCCAATTGTTGCATTTTTGCGTTATCCTTAATCTTAGAAAGCTGTGGCCGAGTTCACCGCTACGGCTCCATTATGACACGGCTACCGGCAACCCTAAGGAGGTGCCCCAACAACGACCTCGGAACAGCGCTGACAAACAACAAGTGCTTAGTTTCGAAAGGATGAACCATTTATGTATGTCCACCGTCTTACCCGCTATTATTTGGTCGGGCTGGTCATCACCAGCTTGATCTCCGCGCTGGCAGTTGGCTTCTTCCTTCCGCGCCAGGTCGTCGCCCAGGATGCGTCCGTCACCATCACGCTTGGCTCGTGGGACGACGAAAACGGCAACCGCCGCCATCTGGCCGCCATTGAGGACTTCCAGGCTGAATACCCGAACATCCATGTCGAAATCCAGCCGAATCCCGGCGGCGACTGGCACAGCCGTATCCTGACGCTGATCGCGGCGGGCGAGCTACCCGACATCTACATGGTCGACTCGAGCTACATTCCGCTCTACGTCGAGTCGGGCGGGTTGGTAAATCTGCGCCCGTTCATCGAGGGGGAAAACGGTTTCGATCCCGAAGAACTTTTCTACCCGTCCGTATATGAAAATGGCTTCTATAAGGGCGACCCGTACGTGCTGAACAAGGACTACAGCACGGTCGCAGTCTACGCTAACCGCTCGCTGTTTGAAGCGGCAGGTATCGAGCTGCCTCAGGAAGGCTGGACGTATGACGACCTGCTCGATATCGCCATGCAACTGACCGTTGATGCCAACGGCAATAACGCGACCAGCCCCGACTTCGATCCTGAAAACATCGTCCAGTATGGCATGGATCATCGCGGCGACTGGTGGCGCGGCTTCCAGACTACAATCTACTCCTTCGGTTCGCACACCATCAGCGAAGATGGCACGACGCTGGATGGCTACCTGAACAGCCCCGAAACCATCGCAGCGCTGGAGTGGATGCAGGACGCCGTGCATAAATACCACGTCGCGCCGACCAACAACTTCATTCTGGCGCAGCCGGGCGGCGTGATGCCGCTGTTCCTCGAAGGCCAGATCGCGATGGTCTTCGGCATGGGCCCGTGGTTCCTGAGCATGCTTGAGGAAACGCCGGGCTTTGAATATGCCATTCTGCCGATGCCACACGGCCCCGGCGGGCATCATGGTGCTGTCTGCTGGGCCGGCTTTGGCATGTCCCCCACCAGCGAGGCCAAGGACGAAGCATGGCTGTTGCTGAAGGCGCTGGCGACCGAAATCGGGCAGCGGCACTACAGCGAACACGCGCTCTCTGCCATGCCGGCCATGATGGAGGATAAGGTCGATCACCCCTTCTGGTCAACGTTCATTGCGGAAGTCGAGTATCTCGATCCGCTCGATGACCTGCGGAACCCGTACTACCTGCAGTGCGTCGGCACGCCCGCGGGCCAGCAAATCACGGCTGTCCTGTTCGGTGAAGAAGGCGCAAATATCGACGCGGCTGAGCTGGTGAATTCGCTCCTGCCCGAGTTCCAGCAGTGCATGGATCAGCAGGGCATGGTCGAATCCAGCGCCGAGGAAGCGTCGAGCTAGGCACTGGCCAAGCGACTTTCGCGCAACACCTGATGTAATCCCTGCTCCGGGGCGAAGAACGCGCCCCGGAGCAGGCGCGGGAAACAGCCCATGACACTCCTGACAAAACGTTTTGCGCGTATGTCCCCGGCGGCGAGACGCGAGGCGCTGACCTTCTATGTCTGCATCTTGCCCTGGCTGCTGGGATTCATCATCTTCGTCGCCTACCCGATGTTCCGGTCGCTGTATCTGTCGTTCACGAATTACCAGATCGGGAGAACGCCCATCTGGATCGGGATGGCGAACTTCGAGCGCCTGGTTCAGGATGGCAACTTCTGGCAATCGCTGAAAGTGACGGCGCTCTACACGCTCGGCAGCGTGCCCGGCAGCACGATTCTGGCGATCGGCATCGCCATGCTGCTGGCCCAGAAGGTACGCTTCGTTAGCGTCTGGCGCACGATTTATTTCCTGCCGTCGGTTGTCAGCGCCGTCGCCGTGGCTGTGCTCTGGAGCTACGTCTTCAACCCGGAATACGGCCTGATCAACAGCCTGCTGGCGCTGGTCGGCATCAAAGGGCCGGGTTGGGTGACGAGTGAAGACTGGGCGCTACCCTCGCTGATCATCATGAGCTGGTGGGTCATCGGCGGTCAGATCGTGATTTATCTGGCGGGCCTCAAGAATATCCCGAACGAATTTTATGAGGTGGCCGATATCGACGGCGCGGGGCCATGGACAAAATTCTGGCGCATCACCGTGCCGATGCTCAGCCCGACCATTTTCTTCAATCTGGTCATCGGTTTCATCGGCGCGTTACAGGTCTTTGAAGGGCCGTGGATTCTGTCTGGCGGGCGCGGCGGCCCCAACCGGGCGACGCTCACTTATATGATGAACCTCTACAAGCAAGGGTTCGAGCTGGGCAGCCTCGGCTATGCGTCGGCGCTTGCCTGGGTGCTATTCGTCATCATCATCATCCTGACCGCCCTGATCATCCGCTCGTCCAGCTTCTGGGTGTATTACGAGGCGAAGCGATAAGCGATGGCAACTGCTGACAAAACCGACGCAACGCCCGCGCTGGTAACTGCCCGGGCTTCCCGCGTCCGAAGCCCGCAGCTTTCGCAGTCCGCCAGCCGGCTGATCGGCCGGATCGTGACCTATACCCTGCTCACGATTGGCGCGATCATCATGCTCTTTCCCATTCTGTGGATGTTCACCGCCAGCCTGAAACCGGAGTGGCAAATCCTGGCGCAGCCGCCCATCTGGATTCCATCCGAGTGGATTCACGTTCAGGCAGGCGACACGGCGCAGGAACTACCGCTCTATGCCGTCGTTGACAGCGCGACCGGAGAGCGGCAGGAAGTCATCCGTATCGGGTCCAGACGCTACACAACCGCATTGGAAATCACCCGGCTGACCGAAGTGCTGTCGGTTCCCGCCGATGAGCTGAGCGCGACCACGGCCACCGACGTGGATGGCGTTATTTTCAACGTGCGCCAGTGGCAGGCCGGCGACGGTTCAACAATAGAAGTCGTCGCGCTGGCGCGGGATGGCGATAATCTGATCGTCGCGCCGGTCGAAACGCTGCGACCTATCTCCAGCGAACTCCCGCTGGCAGTCGTGAACGCGGGAAGCCGCGCCGAATACGAGATCAACGGCATCACTTTTCGCGGGCGCGAACTGGACGACGGCCGGATTGTCGTTCCGCTCGGTCCCGAAAGCGAACTGACTGTCGTCGCGCCGGATGAAATCGCCGCCGATGCCCGTCTGGTCGCGGCGGATATGATCGAGCAGGATGGTTTTGCGCCGGTCGGTAACACCGAAGTCCAGCAATACCGGATCATCGATGGCCCCGAAGATGAGCACTATGTCCTGCTGACATCCGAAGCGTGGCAACCGGTGATGGATCTTGAAACGCTGAAGGAGAACGCATTTGTCGTGCCCAACAGCGAACTGTCGGGTGATGACAGCGTCATGTTTTCGGACGACATCCTGCTGCCCGTTCGCACGCTGGAACGCGACGGCGAAACCCAATCCGTCGTCGTTCTGCTGGCGCGCAGCGCGCAATCGCTCGTCATCCCACGCGAACAGGCAGACAGTCTGCGCCTTGTCCCGACCGCAAAACTGGCCCTGCCGTTCGTCCACACCATGGACGGCTTTGCCGTGCGCTATAAGGACAACTTCGTGCAGGGCGGCGAGCGCAAAGACGTGGCCATCGTCGGCGAGCGGCGCAATATGGCCTTGATCACGCCGCTGGAACACATCGCCCGCGCCTTCGACGTCGAGCCGGCGGCGCTCTCTCCGGTGTTGGTGCCGCGTCTGCACTTCGAAAACTACATCGACGCCCTCTCGCGCGATCTGGGTGGCGCGACGTTCTTCACCTTCTTCCTGAACTCGGCCATTGTGGTCATTCTCAACCTGCTCGGCCATTTCCTGTCGGTCACCGTCGTTGCCTACGGGTTCGCACGATTGAGAGCTCCCGGCAAGGACTTCCTGTTCATGCTCCTGCTGGCGACGATGATGCTACCGTTCCCAGTCATGCTGATTCCGACCTTCGAGATCTTCCAGCGGCTGAACATGATCAATACGCTGTGGCCGCTGTTCATCCGCTCGTTCTTCGGCAACGCTTTCCTGATCTTCCTGCTGCGCCAGTTCTATACGACCATCCCGGTGGAAATGGAAGAAGCGGCGCGCATCGACGGCGCAAGCACGGCGCAGGTGTTGTGGCATGTCATGCTGCCGCTCAGCAAACCGGCGCTGGCAACCATCGGCATTTTCACCTTCTGGTGGTCGTGGAATTCGTTTTTCGAACCGTTTGTCTACATCAGCAGCGTCAAAAACTTCACCGTGTCGCTCGGCCTGGCCTTCTTTCAGGGGCAGTACACGACGTCCTATCACCTGCTGATGTCGGCTTCGATGGTCGCCATCCTGCCGATCATCGTGATCTTCTTCTTTGCCCAGCGCTATTTCATCGAGGGCATTCAACTGAGTGGACTGAAGGGATAACCGGCGCTTGGCAACGCGAGAACAGGCAGCTAGCTTACCCACGAAGCAAGTCGTAGCGCGCTCCGTCGAAGGGCTGGATATGCGCCGGGCGGCACTCGCGCTGTTCGGGCTGTCCGCAGTCGGGCTAGCGTACGAAGTGCTGCTAACCCGGCTATTTTCCGTCATCCTGCAATATCACTATGTCTTTCTGATCGTCTCGCTGTCGATTGCAGGCCTCAGCCTTGGCGCAGCGCTGGCAACCCTGCGCCGCAAGGCCGCGCCGGGCAATGTCGCGGTGCTCACTTCGGCGCTGTTTATCGGCGTAGCCATCGCCGTCACGGTCATCCGCTCGGCGGAGGCGACCGCCCTGCTGCTCCTCGTCTCGTTGATGCCGTTTGCGGGCACCGGTTATCTGAACGCGCTCATCTTCGCGCGTTATGCCGGGCGCAGCGCGATGCTCTATGCCGCCGACCTGTTCGGCGCGGTTGCCGGCCTCGTATTGTCGCTGCTGCTGATCGGCCAGTTCGGAGCTTTCCAGCCGCTGCTGTTGCTGGCAGCCGCCGTGGCCCTGATCGCCGTAGCGCTCTCACGCGGGCGTTTCGCCGCCGTCTGGTTCTTCTTCGTTGCCGCGCTGGCAGTCGCAAACAGCGCAACGGGAATCATCGGGTTCAGGCCGGAAACCTACAGCGGCGTCGCGCCGGACAAAACCATGTTTCAGGCTCTGGCGAACCCGGACGCAGCCATTCTGGAAACGCGCTGGGACCCGTTCGCACGCCTCGATCTGGTCATGACCGGCGACGCGACGGCGCGCTATGTGTTTACCGACGCGGGCGCAGGCAGCGTCATGGTCGCCAATGGTGCTGATCCCGCTGCAGCGGGCTGGCTGCGCGGCGACCTCGCCTATCTGCCGTTTCTACTCGCTCCGGATAGCGACGGAAGCGCCCTCATTCTCGGTGCGGGGGCCGGGCGTGATGTCGCCATGGCGCGGCTGCGGGGCATCGAACGCATCACCGCCGTCGAAATCAACCCGACGTTGGTTGCGCTCACGCGCGACCATGACGCCTATACCGGCGGCATTTTCGATCTGCCGGGCGTGGAAACCGTGATTGCTGACGCGCGCACCTACATGGAACGCAGCGACGCCACCTACGATCTGATCTACGCCAATCTGGTCTACAGTCAGGCGGCAGCCCCGGCGACGTCGGCGCTGGCGGAAAACTACGTTTTCACACGGGAGGCGCTGCGCTCCTACTGGCGGCATCTGACCGATGATGGGCGTATCGCCTTCGTCACGCATCACGGCATAGAAGGCATGCGTCTGCTGCTCGGCGCGCTCGACATGCTGGAACGCGAAGGCATGACCATCCAGCAGGCACTCAATCACGTCGCGTTGATCTCGCTGCGCGAAGGCGACCCGCAGGCGCGCACGTCGGTCGTGGTCATTTCGCGCCAGCCGTGGACAGCGCCCGAAGCCTCGCGCTTTGCCGCCGAAGCACACGCCAGAGGCGCGGGGGCGCTCTATCTGCCGCTTTATAACGTCGTCGGGCTTGACCCGCTGGCGCAGGGCGCGCGCACACTGGACGAATATATCGCCGCCAACAGCGACTTTAACCTGACGCCGGTCACCGATGACCGGCCCTTCTTCTACCAGTTCCGGCCCGGTCTGCCGCCCGCGCTGGCCGATCTCATGGTCGCCAGTCTGGCGCTGCTGTTCATTTATCTGTCGTGGCTCGTGTTCTTCTTCGTGCGCCAGCAGGATCACTGGAAACGTGCCAGTCTGGGGGCCTATTTCAGCCTGCTCGGAGCTGCCTATTTGCTGGTTGAAATCCCGCTGATACAGAAATTCCAGCTCCTCCTCGAACAGCCGGTGCTGGCCCTGTTGACCGTCATCGGCGGGCTGCTGGCGGGCAGTGCGCTGGGCAGCCTGTTCAGCAACCGCTTTGCCCTGCGCCGCCTGCCCCGCGCCATTCCGCTCGCCGCGCTGGCGGTCGCCGTGGCCGTTGTGCTGGCCTCGATCGTCTATACGCCGCTCATTCACGCCGCCCTGCCCTTGCCGCTTGGCGCGCGCGTTGTCACCGCGGTGCTGATGCTGGCTCCGCTGGGCTTCCTGATGGGCATGATGTTTCCAAGCGGCCTGCGCGTTGCCGGCGTGGCCGACGAACGCGGCGTCGCCGCCTTCTGGGGCGCAAACGCCATCGCTTCGGTCGTAGGATCGGCGGGCGCGATGGCGCTGGCCGTCAATTCCGGCTTCACGGCTGCCCTTCTCGCAGGGGCGGCGCTCTATCTGCTGGTCGCCGCGCTTTCGGCGACGAGTTGGAAGCGCATGGCGCTGGCCTGAGCCGGCAGCCGAAACGAACAATTGCACGCTCCCCCTCTCTAAGCCCAAAGCAGACTTTCGAGAGGGGGCAGCGCGTGAAATTTCCGGCAGACGGTTGCCTACGACATGCCTGCAGAACTCAGCGTGTCGATAAACAATTGCTCAAACGCCTCCGCGTCCGGCGCGGTAGCAACCCGAATCTCCGGCCCATTGCCGACGGGCTTGGTGCGCCCGTATTCGTTGCCGGGAACATCAATAACCGTCACGTCGCGCGTTTCGAGCGTCACCAGTTCGGGATTTGTCAGCACCACTGCTGCCAGCGGGTCCCAGAAGTAGTAACCACCAGCCTCGATCGAGTCCTGACTGTTGGCAAGTGCAGCGAGCACGATTTCGGTCGCCGCCGTCTGGGGCGCTTCCCGCAACCGGGTCACAAAATCAGGCGTCACCGGCGTTTCATTGGTCGCATCCAGCGGCACCAGCGTGATCGGCACGCCAGACTCAAACGTCAACCGCGCCGCGTGCGGATCGGCATAGATATTCCATTCGGCGCTTGTGTTCTCCTCGCTGACAAAAGACCCGTCAACATCGACCGCGCCCCCCATGACAACGATCTCAGCGATGTTGTCAACCAGCGAAGGCGTTGCTTCCAGCGCCGCGGCAATATTGGTGAGCGGCCCAAGCGCCAGCACTGTAATTGGCTCAGTCGCCGCCTGAACGGTACTTGTGAAAAGTTCTACCGCATTCTCTTCGGCAGGCTCTCCGCCTTCCGGCAAACCCAGCGCTTCAACCGTCTCCAGGGTGGTGCGCCAGCTTTCGGGCACAGGGTTCTCGCCCATCAGCGGCATATCCGTCCAGCAGGATACCGGAACCTCGCCGTAATTTACCCTCGCCACCATCCGCAGCGCCGCCTCGACACCGGCTTCACAGGTGGCGAAACCGGTGCCAGTCACCGTAATCGCCTGAATCGCAATATCGGACCGGCTCAACAGATACGCCAGCGCCATCCAGTCATCAGATGCCATATCGGAGTCCACAATGACCGGTCGGGCCTCTGACGCCTCACTCTGCGCGGACACCACAACCATTCCGGGCAAAAGACAGGCCACCAACAAAAGCAAAACCATTCTTCGCATTTTATGCTCCTTATATCTAAAAAGTAGCGATACCTTCATCACGGTATGGGCAGCAGCGTGTGATAGACCGGAGTGCTCCATACCATTCCAGTCCATTCTCAAGTCATTGTATACTTAATTATCATCATTGGTGCACATGTTCCGCATCAGAAAGGAGGCTGACAAAGAGAGCTGGGTAACTGCGCGGCTTATTTGAAGGGTAATTTGCGGAAAATGAGGAGGCAAGACTGATGCTGTTTCGTCTGATTCGCGCTCTCATCGTAGTCGCCCTTCTGTTCCTACTATCCGGCATCGCTATGGCACAGGACGCGGATCAGCCTACGCCGCTGACCGCCACCTCTGCCGATCTGATGAAAGTTAACCTGTTGTTCGTCGGCGCTCACCCCGACGACGATTCAACCGCCACCGCCACGCTGGCGCGCTACACGCTCGACCGTGGCGCAACAGCCGGTGTTATCACGGCAACGCGCGGCGAGGGCGGCGGCAACGCCATTGGCCGCGAGTTGGGCCCCAGCCTCGGTATTCTGCGCGAAGCCGAAGAGCGTATGGCGCTGGGCGCGCTGGGCATCAAACACGTCTATTATCTGAACGAGTTGGACTGGGCTTTCACCACCAGCGCATCCGCAACCGAACAGTTCTGGGGATATGAAGAGCCACTGGGCAATCTGGTGCGCCTGTTCCGTATACTGCGGCCCGACGTCGTCATCACGATGAATCCATCAGCTGGCAGCGGCCACGGACACCACCAGTATGTAGCGAAGCTGGCCACTGAAGCTTTCTTCCTGGCTGGCGATCCCAACGCTTTCCCGGAGCAGATTGAAGAAGAGTTCATTGAACCCTGGCAGCCCAAGAAGCTGTATTACGCGCTGGCCTATGGCGGCGCAGGGCTTGAATCGGCAGTGGTCGAAATTCCGACCAACGAGTACTCGCCCAGCCGCTACATGACCTATGCCGATCTGGAAGCGAGCGCGCTACGCCTCTATCGCAGCCAGGGCTTCGACGCGTCGTACACGGTGCCGCCGTCGGGGCGGCGTCTGCAACCGGAAACCTTCACGCTGGCCGCCAGCGTCTTGCCGACGGCTGAACAGGAAACCGATCTGCTGGCGGGCATTACCAGCGGCATCGACCAAGCCCCTGCCGGCGTCGAGCTACTGGTCCGGCCCAGCATGTTTTATGTCAGCCAAGGCGGCGAGCTGACCGTAGAAGTCACTTTCCGCAACAATAGCGACATCGACCTCGCTGACCTCACCCTGGGTCTGGAAGCGCCGGAAGGCTGGACAGTAGAGGGTGAGAGCCAGGCCGTTGATGTTCCGGTTGGAGAAACAGCGCAGGCGCTCTTTACGGTCACCGTACCCGATGACGCCGATGTGGAAAACATGCAGATTCTGGTTGGGCGGTTTGAGGCCACCGATGCCAACGGAGTCAGCCGCAGCGCGGACAAACGCGCGCCGCTGCGCGTGACGCCGCCAGTCTCGGTCGAACTCCAGCCCATCCAGTCGGTGCAGATCTACCGCGAGTGGACGCAGCGCGTCGGCCTGCAGCAGTTGCTTCAGCTCGCGCCGACCCAGATCGCAATTGGCGCGGGTGAAACGGGTGTGCTGCCCGTCATTCTGACCAACCGCTCCGACGAAGACGTTGACGTCGAGATCAATGTCAGCGTCGACAACCCGGACGTCACGCTCGAAGAAGCCCAGCGGCAGGTGACTGTGCCGGCGGGCGAAAGCATCACGGTCAACGTGCCGGCCAGCATCCCCGCAGACATGGAACAGAGCGAGTTCCCGGTCACGGTAACCGCCAGTTATGGCGACTATGAGCTGAGCGACGCGGGAACGATTCAGGTCGTACCCACGCTGAGCGTACCGCGCGCTACCGCGACGCCGCAGATCGACGGCGATCTGAGCGAGTACGAAGGCCAGACCAGCTACGACATTCCGTTCGACAACCTGTGGGAAGGCACAACGACCGGCCCTGAAGACCTGACAGGCAGCTTCCGCGTCGCCTATGACGATCAGTTCCTGTACGTCGCCGTCGAAGTGATCGACGACACGGTGGTTTCCAACATCGCGCCGAACGACATCAAGGGCCACTGGCGCAGCGACTCGGTCGAAATCACGATTGACCCGCAGGGACCGGGCGCGAGCGAGCATACCCTGACCACCTTCAAGACCGGCATCTTCCCCTTCGATACCGAGGGTAACGTGCAGGCCGAACGCGACGCCGACGCCAATCAGGGTGTCATCAGCCTGACCGCGCCGGATATGCAGGTCGCCTCTGCACGTACGGATAGCGGCTATCGTCTGGAAGTCGCCATCCCCTGGAACGCGGTTCCCGGCGACGTGCAGCCCGGCGATACGATTGGCTTCAACGTCCTGCTCTACGACTGCGACAAGGCTGACGCCGCTGTTGGCGAGAACTGCAACGAAGCGCGCACCGCCTGGAGCGCATGGCCGCAGATTCAGGGCAACCCGCGCGTGTGGGGTCACGCCACCCTCGAACAGTAACCGGCTTCAACCGCAGCGGGGCGCAGGCGTTGCGCCCCGCTTTTTTTCGCTCCAGTCTAAGACTTTTCTTCCCGTGTCACCCGTCCCATTCGACAGGCCATCCATCATCTTGCGACTGTATGCGCGAGAGGATACAGTGCTCTACAAAGCGGGATGCAGGCTGTAGCGCCGGCACGTTACAATGGTCGCATCTCGCCCGAACAATCTGCCGGCCGCAGGGTCACATCCAGCTTCCGTGCCGAATGGTTGTCCGCACAGCGCGACGCCGGGTTCACGCTGTGCCTCACGTTAGGAGCATTGATCGTGGCGCGTTTCAGCCGCATGACCGTACTTAATACGCTCTACGAAGATGGCATGGTTCCCTTGTTCCATCAGGCAGACGCCGGCATCGCCATTCGGATCGCCGGCGCTCTGGCCGAAGGCGGCAGCCGCCTGCTTGAGTTCACTAACCGGGGCGACTTCGCCATCGAAGTATTCAGCGCGCTTGTGAAACAGGCCGCCACCAGCGCGCCCGATCTGATCATCGGCGCAGGCTCGATCGAGGATGCGCCAACTGCCGCGCTGTTTCTCGCTCATGGGGCAAATTTCATCGTCGGCCCGACCTTTAACGAAGAGATTGCGCGGCTCTGTAACCGCCGCAAAGTGCCCTACCTGCCGGGCTGCGGCAGTGTCAACGAAATCGCGCGCGCCGAGGAATGGGGTGTCGAGGTCGTGAAACTGTTTCCCGGCAGCAGCGCCGGCGGGCCGGCGTTCGTCCGCGACATCCGCGGGCCGCGGCCGTGGACGAGCATCATGCCGACAGGCGGCGTGACGCCCGATGCCGACAACCTGCGCGAGTGGTTCAGCGCAGGCGTGGTCGCGGTCGGGATCGGCAGCCGCCTGATTCGCAGCGACTGGATCAAGGCGGGCGATTTCGCCGCCATTACAAGACTCACACGCTCGACGCTGGACACCATTCGTGAACTGCGCGAGCACGGAAAGGGAGCATAAGCGATGGAGTTATGGATTTCCGGTACGATTGAAGAAGTGGCCGCCGCTGCCAACAGCGGCCTCGCGGCGGCGATTGCCACCAACCCGACGCTCATCGCCAGTTGGACGGCGGATGGGCGAACGCTGGAACAGGTCGTCGACGATGTTTGCCGCCGGGTCAATGTCCCGGTGTACGTCCAGCTTCACGGCCCGACAACCGACGATTATCTGGCCGAACTGGCGGCGCTGCGACAGATTTCGCCCCTCATCCAGCCGAAGCTGGTCGCCACGCATGACGGTATCGCCGCGGCCCACCAGATCGCCAAACAAGGGCTGCGACCGCTGGTGACGGCGGTGACGACCGTCAATCAGGCCTTCATGGCCGCAGCAGCCGGGGCCGCTTACGTTGCTCCATATCTGGGACGGATTCAGGATGCGGGCGTAGACGCGCTGAACCTGATCAGCCAGATCGCCGGTCTGTACCGCCAACAGGGTGTCACGACCGGCATTGTCGCCGCCAGCGTCCGCACGCCCTTTCAGTCCGAAGCCGCGCTACTGGCGGGCGCAAGCGCCGTCGTCGTCTTCTACGACGTCTTCCGGAAGCTGTTTGACAGCCCGCTGACGCAGGCATCGATCGAGGGCTTCGAGCAGGACTGGCAGCGTATCCCGGTCGAACGCAGCGTCGAAAGCCCCGCGCCAGCCCCACGCCATGCCTGATATGGAAACGTCCTGCCCGGCGCGTTCGCGGGCAGGACACCAGAACCAGCACCTCTGAGGGAGAACATCATGGCCAGCCGAAACTATGTCATCGCCCACGACCTCGGCACGACCGGCAATAAGGCAACGCTCTACGATCGTGAAGGGACGCTCGTTGGTAGTGCCTTTTACGGCTACGAAACCGAGTACGCGCGCCCCGGCTGGGCCGAGCAAAATCCTGAGGACTGGTGGCAGGCTGTTTGCGCCTCCACGCGCGAGTTGCTGGCCAAAACCGGCGTTCCCAGACACGAAATCGCCTGCGTGACCTTCAGCGGCCAGATGATGGGCTGCGTTCCGCTCGACCGCAATGCCCGGCCTCTGGCCAAAGGCATTATCTGGGCCGATACCCGTTCGGTTGCACAGGAACAGTGGCTGCGCGAACGGATCGACCCGGAGGACGTGTACCGCATCACCGGCCACCGGCTGAGCGCCTCGTATTCGCTGGCCAAAATCCTCTGGCTGCGCCAGAACAGGCCTGACATCTACCGCGACGCCTACCGTTTCGTCCATGTCAAGGACGCGATCACGGCGCGGCTAACCGGCGTTTTTGTCACCGAGCCGTCCGATGGTTCGAGCATGAACCTGTATGACATCAACCGCTGGCAGTGGTCTGAACGGCTGATCGAAGCAGCCGAAATCGACGCGGAAAAGCTGCCCGAAGTCCGGCGCTCGATCGACATCGCCGGGGAAATCCGGCCCGAAGTCGCGGATGAAGTCGGGCTGTTGGCGGGAACGCCGGTGGTATTAGGCGGTGGCGACGGCCCGTGCGCGGCGATTGGGGCGGGCGTCGTTCGTGAGGGACAGGCCTACGCTTACATCGGTTCCTCGTCGTGGATCGGCATCGCTACGCCCCGCCCGGTTTTTGACCCGACCCTCCGCACGTTCACCTTCGCCCATCTTATTCCAGAGATGTTGACGCCGACCGGCACCATGCAGGCAGCAGGCGCATCCTACCAGTGGGCGCGTAACCAGCTTGCGCCGCTGGAGGTAATGACGGCGCGCGAGCAAAAGGCGGACGTCTACGAACTGATGAACGCAGCGGCGGAACAGTCGCCAATCGGGGCCAGAGGCCTCATCTATCTGCCCTATCTGCTCGGCGAGCGCTCGCCGCGCTGGAACCCGCTGGCGCGAGGCGCTTTCATCGGCCTGACCATGCGACACACGCAGGCCGATATGCTCCGCGCCGTGCTCGAAGGCGTGACGCTGAACCTGCGCGTGATCATGGACTGCTTCACCGCACAGGGCGTGTCAATCGAGAAGATCCGAGTGATCGGCGGCGGCGCAAAAGGCCGGTTCTGGAACCAGATGATGGCCGATGTTTTCGGCGTCCCGGTCCATCGCCCTGCCATTCTCGGCGAAGCGCCCTCGATGGGCGCGGCGGTGGCAGGCGGCATCGGCGTCGGCCTCTATACAGATTGGGAGATGGCCGAGCGCATGAACCCGGACAGCGAGATCATCGAGCCGCGCCCCGAAGCCGTGGCCCGCTACGCCGAGTTGCTGCCGGTCTTCGAAGCGGCCTACCAGCAGTTGACGCCGGTCTACGATATGCTGGCTGCGTTCGACCGTGATGGCGTTACCGAGCCGGTGAACTAAGGCGTGGCAAACAGGTGATCTAGCTCCGCGCTGGCAGTAGCTCGTACCTGCATCTGCCAGCGCGTTTTCATTTCGCTGCCTCCTTTGACTACGCGAAGATCAATACCAGCAGCATGGCGAGGAAGCCCAGACTCATCACGCGATGCAATCGCATAACCTGCCTGTAGTTTGCGAGTATGGCTTCGGGATCATAGCGGTGGCTCCAGCGCCAGAGCGTCCCTAACAAGCCAGCGCAGAACGTCGCCAGCAGCGCGGCCAGCCCGGGGCCGAACATCACTAGAAAGACGGCGGACAGCAGCAGCGCCGACAGCCCCATCAGGCCAAGGGCAAAGCGAAATGTGCCACGCGCGCCGCGCCAGGCAGCGAAGGTGACATCACCACGCGCAAGGTCTTCCCGCACCTGATAGAGCTGTGTGATCGGATAGAAGCCGGTCGTCATGCCTGCCGCCCCCAGCAGCCCAAGCCAGTCCAGCGTCGAAAGGGCCGCCAAGCTGCCTGCCGCCGCCACGCCGCAGAGACCGGCGATAAGGCCCTGCCCCAGCGCCACCGCGACTAACCCGGCGACAGGCCGTCCCTTCAGCCGCGTAGATGGATGCGAGTACGCCGCGAACAGCATAAAAGTCGCCAGATAGAGCGCCAGAAACGCCACGCCAACGGCAGCGGCCAGCAACACGCCGGTGGCCTGCATGATGAGCGAAAACGGCAGCAGTTCCGGCGTGACCGGCGGCGGCGTAGCCAGCCCGCCGACCGGCCCCTCATCGCGATCATAGAAGGAATTGAAAGCCGTCGCGCCGCCATAGAGGAAGACGTGCAGCGACAGAAAAGCGGTCCAGAACCGGACATCTGGCGTTCCACCCGCCAGATAAAAACCCCAGAGAAAAATCGGCGACAGTAAAATCTGAAAGTGCAGCCGCAGATGAACCAGAAGCGAACGCAGTTGGCGAGCGCGCGAAAGCCGGTGAATGGCAGGTCTGTTCGGCATGGCAAGCCCTCCAACCACTACCGGGCTGGCGCTATCTGGATGACGAGCAGCGCCGCGTTCGAGCACAATCGACCGGGCAGACAGCAGCAGCAGGGCCGGGTGCTACGGCGCGGCTGCATCGAGCACGTGCAGCGCCAGCAGCAGATATTCCTCGCGCTCGCCGTTCTGCGCTTCAAGCTGCGCCGCGCACTCACGCAGAATCAGGGACATATGCGCCGGATAGCTGTCCACCGGCATCAACGCAATGACCTGCGCCAGCAGGCGGCTACCTTCAACAAAATTGTCGCGGGCAAAAACGTCGGCGCAGGCCCGGATCGCCCCGGCCAGTTCCTCGCCGCGCCGCCGGTATAGCTTTCCGATCGCGGTAAGAGCCCGTGCCAGCGCCGTGCCTTTATCCTGCCTGACGTTCCGTAGCAGCCGGATGAAGTAATGCTCGTCTCCGGTGATGCGCGCCAGCGCCAGCGCCAGTTCCCGCCGCGCACCTTCGTTTTCGGTCTGGGCCAGCACTTCAAGCAGCGTCTGCGTCGCCGGCGTGTAGCGCATATTGCCAAGCGCCGAGGAATAAGCGACGCGCAGCCCTTTATCCGTTTCAGACTGCAGGCGACTCAGAATCAGCGGGGCGCTTTCGACATCGCGCAGCGTGCCAAGCGACCGGACGCAGTGCGCCTGTATCGAACGATATGGCGCATTGAGTCCGGCGCGCAGTGCTTCGACCGCCCGCTCGTCGCCGATGCGCCCAAGCGCCCATGCGGCAATTACCGCCAGCGAAATCTCGGTGCCGTCGAGAATCTGGACGACGGCGTCGGTCAACCGGGGATCGCGTTCCATGCGCGCAATCGAAATGATGGCTTCAAAACGCACGTTAAAGCGCGGGTCCTTCAGCGCTTCCAGCAATTCGTCAACCGTGAGCAGGCTTTTCGTCATCCCCAGCCGCTCGGTCATGACGACCGTTTCTCGCTCGTCGCGCGCGCGGTAGTAACGGAAGAGCGACTCGAGGGCCAGCACCGGGTTGCCATGAACGAACAGCCCGGCGAACTCGCCCATGCTCATCGGGCTATCGGCCTGCACGCGGTGGAATAAAAACGCGCTGATGGCCGTCAGCACAAAGCCGAGCACGAACAGCGGAAAGAAGGGATCGACCTCGAAGATCAAAAACTGCCCCGACAATCCCTGCGTGAAGTCGAGCAGTTGCCCGCCAAAGACCTGCGCCAAACCGCCGATCAGCCCCATGGAAGCGTAATAGACCGCCATGTACTCGGATCGTTTCTCCGCCGGCACGACCTTGACGAAGAGCAGGCGGGCCGAACCGATGGCCCACGCAATATCCGTACTACCCGCGATGAGGGCAACGAGCAGCACGAACGGCAGACTCAGGTCAGACGAGCGCGGTGTCAGCAGCCATGCTACCGGCACAAGAATCTTGACGTACAGGCCGAGCATCATCAGCGGCTTGCTGCCGTAACGATCCGTCGCCCAGCCCACCAGATAGGTTGAAAACAAACCACCGACCAGCGTACCGATCTGCAATAGCACGATGCGGCTGTCCGGCAGGCCGACCTGCTCCTGCAGGAACAGCGGCAGAAACGACGAAAATGGCGTCACGCCAATCGTCAGCAGGCCCAGACCGCCAACGTAAAACAGGAAGTTCCGGTCGTGCAGCACGCGGCGCAGATCGTGGTAGGACGTCTTGCTCGCCGTCGCGTCCTCCGGTGGCGCGCCGCCGGGAATGTGCGTCGCAAACCACACCGCGATCACCCCAAACGCCACGCCAATCGCGAAAAGCAGCATGAAGCGATCGATGCCGTCCGAAAGGCCGAGGATGAAACTGGCTACCGCGACGGACAAAATGCCGGTCAGGCGCGCCGCAATGTCATTCACCGCCGCGTAGCGCCCGCGAATCGAGTTGGGAATGAACTCCTGCTGCCACGGATACATCGCCGTTTCGGAAATCGCGCGCGCCAGAGCAAAACCCGCGACGATCACGGTAACGTACACGAGAACGACGCTGATATTCGTTTGCGTCAGCAGCCACGGGACCAGCAGCAGCCCTGCCGTCAGCAGCTTTCGGATGCCAAAGAATGTCACGAAGGTGCGTTTGTAGCCGAAACGGGAAACCGCTGGCGCTGCCACCAGCGCGACAAGGCCGGTAAACGGCAGCAGCGAAAGCAGAAAACCGATTTGAGTGTTACTGAACTGCAGTTCGCTCAGAAACAGCACCCAGGCAGGGCCGAAGAAGGTCAACTGGCCAAAAACACTGTTGGCTGCATTGAGGGCGGTGTTCCAGTGCAGGCGTTGCAGCTTTTCTGCAGTTGTAAGCGTTGTTGTCATGAGCACACAAACCGGGAGGATCAGGCGCTTATGGTCTCATTTTAGCGCATGACAAGCTATATTTCGAAACTGATAAACCCTGCCACTTGCGCTACAGCCGGTTCCCACTACACTCGTAGCCAGAACCCGCGCGGCGTGCAGGGTATTCGCGCGGTTTACAGAATTGACATAACATTAAGTCGTTAACGCGATTACACTGGAGAGTACGATGCACGTACGCGCGATGTATCCCGGCTCGTTTGACCCGATACACAACGGGCATATCGACATCGCCATGCGAGCCGCGCGCATTTTTGATGAAGTGGTGGTCGGCGTTTTCGAGACGCCCAAAAAGCGTCTGCTTTTCACCATAGAAGAACGGGTGGAAATGGCCCGTAAAGCGTTCGAAGGTGTAGAAAACGTCAAGGTTGCGCAATTTTCCGGTTTCACTGTAGACTTTGCCAAAGAAGTTGGCGCAATCGTCGTCGTGCGCGGGCTGCGCGTATTCTCGGACTTTGAGGCGGAATTTCGTATGGGGCTGGCGAACAAGAAGCTGGCGCCAGAAATCGAAACCGTTTCCATCATGACGGATGAAAAGCACGTTTACATCAGTTCCAGTACCATCCGTGAAATTGCCGAGTACGGCGGCGATGTTTCCAGCATGACTCCGCCGCACGTCGCGGAGGCGCTGGCCAGACGTTTCGCCGAGTTGCGCGCCAGCCACAACAGTCCCGGTTATTCCTACAGTATCAGGGACTAAGGAGGGAGGGAAGGTATGGATATTCAGCATCTGGTCGACCGGCTGGAAGACCTGATCGATGAAGGGCGGCATGTACCCTTCAGCAGATTTACGATGATCGATGAGGAACGCGCACTCGAACTCATCGATCAAATGCGAATTTCGATACCGGAAGAGATTGAAAAGGCCGCGCGCGTTCTGGCGCAGCGCGACCGCATTCTCGCCCAGGCCAACGAGGAAGCCGCCCGCATCGTGCAGCAGGCGCGCGAGCGCAGCAATGAAATGATCGACCGCGAAGCGATGGTTCAGGCCGCGCAAAACCGCGCCGCCAACATCGTCGAGCAGGCGCATCAGGAAGCTGCGGAAATCATGCGGGATGCGGACAACTACGTGCTCGGCGTACTGTCGAACCTGGAGCAGCAGTTGTCGAAGGCGATGACGGTCGTCCGCAACGGCATCAACTCGGTCGGTGCGACCAGCGAAACCGCGCCCGCTGCCGCGCAGGTATCCTCGCCGCCAGCAGCCCAGGCATCGTACGCGGCTCCCGCGCCACGCCCGATGGTGGAAGTCGGTTCGCGTACCGAGCAGAAATAGTGCGATAGGCTGTGCGTGAAGCCAGTTTGAGGGTATCGACGATACCCTTAGTTTGTTGTGTGTCACGGCAGCGTGCCCTGATCGCTTCCCCCGCCTCCAGATAATATGAAATATCCGGCCCCTGCCTCGGATTAGAGCACTAATTGCACATCTGTTCTAATCCGGTTACAATCACGCACAGCCTATTCTGCTCTGTGAAGCCCGGAGGCGAACTGACATGACAGCACGCGCCCCACGTACCCTTTCCCCACAGGCAGCCCGGCGGCTGGCCATTGCCGCCCAGTGGCTTGACCGGCCACAACATGGCGAAACAAGCCCCGACGCCGTCCTCGAGGTCTTCCGGCAGCTTGGCTGTATCCAGCTTGATCCGATCAGCGCCGTCGCGCGCAGCCACCAGCTTGTGTTGTGGAGTCGCCTCGGCCCCTTTGCCGGCGAACATCTCGACCACCTGCTCTGGCGCGAGCGTTGCCTGTTCGAATACTGGGCGCACGCCGCTTCCATCGTGTTGACCGAAGATTATCCGATTCACAGCGCGCACATGCACCACCACCGCAACAACGGCCATGAGTGGGTGCGGGCCAACGACGACCTGCGCCGGCATATTCTGGAGACGCTGGCCGAACGCGGCCCGCTGATGTCGCGCGACTTTGAGGACAAATCGTTTACCGACTGGTACTCCAGCGGCTGGACGTCAAACCGCAATGTCAGCCAGATGATCCAGTGGCTATGGATCAGCGGTCAGATCATGGTTGTCGGGCGCAGGGGTGGGCAAAAGGTGTGGGATCTGGCCGAACGCGCGCTGCCGGAGTGGACGCCTCGTTACACGCTGCCGGACGATGAACGAGTCGAACGCTCGGTCGAGAAAGCCCTGAAAGCGCTGGGCGTCGGCACGGCGAAGCACATCAACAATCACTACACGCGCTATCGCTATCCGGGCATGGCCGCTGCCCTCAGCCGTCTGGAACAGCAGGGACGCATCGAGCGCGTTCAGATTGGCGAAGCTGGCCGGTTCTGGCCCGGCGTCTGGTATTTACATCGCGATTATGTCGAACTGCTGGACGAACTGGAGCGGCGCGACGATCATGCGGAAACCCGCCTGCTATCGCCGTTCGACAACCTGATCTGCGACCGGGCGCGCACGGAGCAGTTGTTCGACTTCTTCTTCCGTGTGGAAATCTACGTGCCGAAGGCCAAGCGCGAGTACGGCTATTACGTGCTGCCCATTCTGCGTGGCGACCGTCTGATCGGGCGCATCGACCCGCTGATGGATCGCAAACACAAAGTCCTGAAGGTCAATGCTGTCTACGCTGAGCCAATCGCGCCATTGGATGACCGCACAGGCGCTGCCGTCGCCGGGGCGATCCGCGAGCTGGCGAGTTTTCTCGGCGCGAAATCCATCGACTACGGCGAGCACATCCCCGAAGGCTGGGCGTCTGCCCTGCGCCGGGAAAGCTAGCGCGCCGCCTCGCCGGCGCATCCTTTCCATCGCCAGAACCGCTGCCAGGCTATCTCTTCACCTGCCATGACGTAGGGCGCACCCGCGTCTTAATTCCGTAAATTTTTCGTCAGGGCATGTTTCTTTACTAGTCGCGTAACACTCGCAGGTGATACTATCGACATGACTTATGATTAGCAGCTGCCTTATCAGGGAGCTTTTCATTGCTGCGCGCCCCAGCGCCCTTCTGGAGCGCGATGTGAGATTACCTAATGACTTCCTTCCTGTCTGCGGCCTTCGAGCTGCGCTCCATTGCAATCACACTTGTCCTACTGCTGGCGCTTTTCTGGCATTCCGCACCCGACATAGCGCTAGCCGATACATCCTACATTCCTGTTTGCACTACGCCATTGAACCAGAACTGGAGCGATCCCGACCTCATCACGGTCAATCACGACTGGTCGGGCGTTCCGGGAATAATCGGCTACAAGGGCGTAGGGCTAACACTGCCCGGCAACCGCGATCCACGGGACTTACTACAGCCAACCGCGGCTACCGATGAGGTTCACATCATCGCTAATGTAACTCCCCCCAACACTGCAGGGGGCTTTTTCGAGCTTGAGCTGGACGATCCGGTGGTCGCCATGAGGCCGTCGAACAGCGTTCCCGCGCCACATCTGGTCCTGCACCTCGACACGCGGGGCGCAACCGGCGTTACCATCAGCTATCTGCTCCGCGATCTTGACGTATTTTATGACGCCAATTCACAGGTCGCGCTTCAATACCGGGTCGGAACAACAGGCAATTTCGTTAACCTGCCCGAAGGCTATGTCGAAGACGCAAGCGAACCTGAAAGCGCGTCAAAAGTCACGCCCGTCAGTGCCAACCTGCCCTCCGATGCGCTGGATCAGGCGCAGGTACAGGTCCGTATCATCATGGTCAACATGGAATTCGGAATGGGTGAATGGATCGGCATTGACGACATCTCCGTCACCTGCGACCAGCCACAACCGCCCGACGACGCGCCAACTGTCATAACGACGACGCCCGGCAACGGAGCGACGGATGTCGGCGTGAACAGCGCACTCACGCTGACCTTCAGCGAAGCCGTTGACGTTGCGGATGCAACCCTGCTTTGCAACGGTAACCCTGTGAGCATAACTGGCCTGCCGGCTTCGGACCAGACGACCATTACCCTGACGCCGGACGCGCCTTTGCCATACAACGCGCAATGCACGCTTACTCTGGCAGCGGCTAGCGTCGTCGACCGGGACGGTGATCCCACGCCGATGGCAGCCGACTTCGTTCTTAATTTCACCACCGAAGAAAAACCCGTCACGGCAACACCGTCCGTGTCGTTCCAGACCGAGCAGGTCGCGTTGACCGAAGGGGGGTCGGCGCAAATCGCCATCGAGCTTGACTGGCCAGCGCCGGAGCCGTTGCCACAGCCGATCTCCGTCGATATCGCCCCCAAAGCAGACAGCACCGCCGCTTTCGGGACTGACTACTCTCTCTCGACGCAGAATGTGGTCTTCGACACGACCGCAACGGACGGCGCTACCCGAACCATCACGGTCACGGGGATCGACGACGCACTGCTGGAAGGCGATGAAACCATCGTGCTTCAGCTTCAAATCTCTGGCGCAGCGGCGACCATTGACCCCATTGCGGAAACCACGATCACAATCTCGGATGACGAAACCGCGACGGTAGCCTTCGCGCTGGCTTCGAGCACGACAACGGCGGAAGCGAACGAGGACGATCATCAGGTCGCGGTCGAACTGACGCTCCTCGGCACAACCGGGGACGAGCCGGGCATCGCGCCGGGCGTTTCCATCGACGTGGAGCTTGGTCTGGCCGGCGCGCCCGGAACAGCCTCGGCCGGAAGCGATTACACGTTTGCAAGCCCGGCCACGCTCACCTTCAATGAGACGAGTCAGCTCACTCAGAACGTAACGCTGACCGTGATCGACGACTCGCTGGTCGAAGGCGACGAGAGCATCAATCTCAGCCTCATATCCGTTGACGGGCCGGCGGGTCAGGTGAGTTTGGGCGCTCAGCAGTCACACATAGTCACGCTTCCCGACGATGACACGGCGACGGTTCAATTCCAATCGCCTACGTCTACAACCGGCGAGAGCAACGCCACTTACGATATCCCGGTAATCTTGACGCTCAACGGCACAGCCAATACGACACCCGCGCTGGCCGTGCCGGTTACGGCTTCGGTTGTCCATCAGGGCGGTTCGGCCACCGAGGGCAGCGACTTCACACTTGCCAGCCCGCCAACTGTCACCTTCCCGGCCAATTCGACGTCGGGCGCATCGCAATCTTCCCACCTTACGTTGATCGACGACTCGCTGGTCGAGGGCGACGAAACGGTCGAACTGGCACTGTCCGTGACCTCTGGCCCGGCGACCGTTGCCATACCGGGCCAGCATACACTGACGATCCAGGACAATGACAGCGCAAGCGTGAGTTTTGCCTCAGCAGCCACAAGCGCCGGTGAAGCCGCCACATCGACCATTGGCATCAAACTCAGCCTGCCGGACGGCGGCGCGCTTGAAAGGCCTGTGACCGTCGATGTGACCGTCACCGGAGGAACCGCGACGGATGGCAGTGACTTCAACCTCGGCACGACGCAGGTGATCTTTTCCAGCGGTTCCGAGGATGGCGCGACCGAGAACATCTCATTGACCGGCATTGACGACGCACTGCTGGAAGGCGATGAGACGATCGAGCTGAGTCTGGCAGTCTCCAGCGGACCGGCATCTCCCGGCACAACCACATCGACGACGGTGACGCTCACCGACGATGAAACGGCGCAGGTCGCCTTCGCACTGTCCTCAAGCACCACCGGCGCCGAGGCAAACGAACCCGCCCACGAGGTCGCGGTCGAACTGACGCTCACGGGCACAACAGGAGACACGCCGAGTATTGCGCCGGACGTCTCCCTGTCCGTTCAGGTGGCGCTGGCCGATACACCGGGAACCGCGACAATTGGTACAGACTATACGTTCAATAACCCAACCACGCTCACGTTTTCTGCAACCGGCGACCTGACACAGACGGTCACCATCTCCGTTATCGACGATAACGAGGTTGAAGGCAATGAAACGGTTGAACTGAAACTGACGTCGAACGACGTCACCCTTGGGCAGCCCGCTTTCCATACGGTGACGATTCAGGATGATGATCAGGCAACCGTTGCCTTCGCCTCGGCCTCTGCCAGCGTGAGCGAGAGTGGTTCTTATGACATCGCCATCATCCTGTCCTTGCCCGAAGGCAGTTCGCTGCCCGTCCCGGTCGTAGCCAGCGTCACCGCGTCGGGTGGCTCAGCTGGCGCTAATGACTATGCTTTGCCGGTAACGCAGGTGACGTTCAACGCCGGTTCGGTTGATGGCGCAACCCGGACGCTGACACTGACTGGAACCGACGATGGGCTGCTGGAAGGCGATGAAACGCTGGTGCTTGAGCTACAGGTCGATAGCGGCCCGGCTACCACAGGCGCGGCGTCGAGCGCCACGATCACCCTTACCGACGATGAAACGGCTCAGGTGGCGTTCGCCAGCGCAACCAGCACGTCATCGAGCGAGGCCAGCGCCGCGTCTACGATGGTGAACACGATCCTGACAGTCAACAGCACGACCACCGATCCCGGCACGCTCGCGCCCGATGTTACGCTAACGGCTGATATCAGTGCCGCCGCTTCTCCGGGCACGGCCACAGCAGGCAGCGATTTCACGCTTTCCACGTCGCAGGTTACGTTCCCACCCGGTTCCACCAGCGGCGCGTCACAGCCTTTCGTCATCACCGTCATTGACGACTCGCTGGTCGAGGGCAGTGAAACCGTCAATCTGCAACTTACGGGCATCAGTGGCCCGGCGGGACAGGTCAGTCTGGGCGGGCAACAGTCACACACGCTCACGATTCCTGACGACGACAGCGCAGCAGTACACTTTGCGTCTGCCGCGTCCTCCACCGCCAGCGGAGAGAGCAACGCAACGCATCAGGTTGAAGTGACGCTCGCGCTTACCGGAACGACTGCCGCCGCGCCGTCGCTGGCCGTGCCGGTCGTCGCCTCGGTGTCCTATCAGGGCGGCTCGGCAACTCCCGGCGACGACTTCACCTTCACCAGCCCATTGATCGTCATCTTTGGCGCTAACTCCGTCTCAGGCGCAACGCAACCGGTCGGCGTTACCATCAACGACGATCAACTGGTCGAAGGCGATGAAACGATCGAGCTGGCGCTTGCAGTGACATCAGGCCCGGCGACCACGACCACACCCGACCATCACGTGCTGACGATCAAAGACGATGACAGCGCGACCATCGCCTTCGCCGCCACATCGAGCACGACAGCCGAAACGGGCACGCACTTCGTTCAGGTGGCGCTGACGCTGCCGGCGGGAAGCACGCTCACGCAGCCCGTTACCGTAGACGTGGTGGTGACCGGCGGGTCCGCCAGTAGCAGTGACTTTGTTCTTCAAACGACGCAACTCACCTTTGCCGCCGGTTCAGGAAGCGACGCTCAGAACATCACGCTATCCATAACCGGCGACTTCGACATCGAAGGCAATGAAACAATCATCCTCACGCTGCAAAACGTTCAGGATGCAAGCGGACAGGTTACGTTAGGGACGCCGGACACGCATACCGTGACGATCGAAGACGATGATGGCATCAGCATCACCTTCGCGGATACCGCCAGCACGGTTGACATCGCCGGCGCAGACGTAACGTTCGATGTTCGCATTGTGCTATCCATCGCAGGCGGCGGCACGCTCGATAGTCCGCTAGCGTTCAGCGTGAGCGACGAACTCACCGGCACGGCCTCAAGCGGCCATGACTACGAGGCGCTGGACCCCAATCCGCAAATGCTCGAATTTGCCGCCGGATCTTCAAACGGCGCGGAAGCCCATCTTTCCATGACAGCGCTGGCCGGGCATTCGCATAACGTCATCCGGACGGTCAATCTGAAGCTCGGCCTGCCTGAAAACAGCCCGGCGACCATCGGCACGGCATCCGGCCATACGATCAGTCTGCGCTTCGCCACGCAGGCAACGCCGGCGCTGCCGGATAACGACGAGAATGCCGGAAAGTCGTCGACCGGCGCTCCGGCCAGCCTGCCGGTAGCCCCCGCCGAAACTTTTATCTGTGACAATCTATCCGGACAGAGCGGCGGGTTGTTACTCGGAACCGATGCCACGGGGAACGTGACGCAAAACGGGCTGACCGGCAATACCTTCTGCACCGTTATGGCGCTCGACGGCGCGTTCCTGCGCGATCCGGCAGAGATTGGCCATCCCGATGTGCTCGGCCTAGGGGTGATACACGCCGTCAATATCTACGGCCTGTTGCCGGGCGGAACATCCGTAGTCGATTTCGACAATCCGGCGCGCGTCTGCATGAGCGGCAGCGGCCTCGTGCTGTTCCTATCCGCCGCGGAATTCAGCCCGATACCGGTCGCACTGGCGCCGCTGCCTGATAGCCCGCCCGGCTGGACCTGCGTCGCAGTCACGACCGCGGGCAAAGTCATCATGACCGGCGAACGGCCCGCCGTACCCGCACCGGCTCAGGCAGCCGCCGGCGAAGTTCCGCAAACGCTTGAAGGCTGCCGCGTGACGACAACGCATCAGGTTCGCTTGCGCCAAACGCCGGATACGAGCACCAGCGCCAATATCATCACCACCCTGCCGTATGATCTGACGCTGACGGCGACAGAGCGCGTACCGGGCTGGTATCGGGTCATTTATCTGGACGGGCAGGGATGGGTCAGCGCCAGCTATCTCACCACCAGTGGAAGCTGTGGGAATTAAGCGTAGCCAGATAAAAAGGGGGACGCCTGTGACAGCGTCCCCCTCATCACCGGAGCGCCATCCAATCGTGAACTAGGTCAAGGCGAACATCGACGGAACGACGTCGGCTTCATCGCCAGTCAGCACCAGCTCAGAGTTACCCTCGCCCAGCCAGAAACCCTCGTATCCGGCGGGCGACAGCAGCACCAGAAACCGGGCCGGCTCCGCTTCCGGGTTCATGAAACTGTGAACCGTACCACGCTCAACGACCACCAGGAGATCGGGCCGCGCGTGGATGATGTGCTCACCCACCTGAAAGACGGGTCTGCCTTCAAGCACGAAGTAGGCCTCGTCGAGTTGCGCGTGCGCGTGCGGTGACGGGCCGACGGATCGCGGTGGCGCGGTGTACTCGATCAAAGACCAACTTCCACCTTGATCCCCGCCGATCACCCGGTAAGCTGCCGTCTTTTCGGAGAGGGGGCGCTTGCGTCCGTCTGCCGAAGCCTGTGGCTGAGGACGTTCAAGCAAGTCGTGAATGTGCGTTGAAAACAACATACTATCTTCCTTTTCCCCTGTCACCTCCGCTAGTCATTGAACCACACTGGCCCAGCGGCGTAATCCAACTTTTGGCTGATCTTTGCCTCTCAACCTGTCGTGGCTGCGCCAGCGCCTGCCGGCCCTGAACGCACCCGGCGCGCATACGAACCCCTCACGCGCATGGAAACAGGTATGGCGCAGCCGCCTGAACAAAAGACGTTCTCCTCGCGCCTTTGGTTCCCGCTTGCGCCCATACCGGAAAACATCTGGCTCTGGTTGCCCTGATCAGGTCAGGCCCGTGATGACAACCGGCCTTGATCGGTGAATATGACTTCGCGCGGCGTACGCACGGGAACATCAAGCCGGTCTCTAACGGCCAGCAAATGCACGTCATTCGAGACAAGCGTCGCGCCGGTTGCGGCGGCCAGAGCCGCAAATTTGCGATCATCAGGATCGACGATCTGCCCGTAGCATTCAGGGCATGTCGGGCCGCCATATTCGCCTTCGGGAGCAAACAGATCGGCCACAACTGCCCAGGATAGCTTGGGAATGCGATTGAGAATGGCGCGCGTTTCCGCCCTGACTTCGGCGTTCCACACCAGCGTCAGGTTTCCATTACGAATCGCTGTCAGGATGGCTGCGGAATGGCTGCGGGCATTGAAACCGGCAGCGACGAAAATATTGGTGTCCAGCACAACTTTCATGGCACGCCGGTTCCTGTCTGCCCGCCGTTCAGCCACAGCAAGAGGCAGCCGTCACTCCCCCTGTAACTGCATCCACTTGACAAGATCGTTGCGGCGCAGCAGCCCAATAAGCCGGCCATTGTGAACAACCGGAAGCTGGCGCACGTCGCGCATCAGCAACTTGTTCAGGGCTTCCGCGGCGTCCTCCTCCGGCCCGACCATGACGAGATCCGCAACCGGGCGCATGATATCCCGAACCCGGCTAACGGGCCAACTGGCGCGCTCGACCGAACGCACGTCGTCCATAGTCACCAATCCCACCAGTTGATCGCCGTCCATCACCGGAAAAGCATAATCGTCCCGGCGCATCACATAGTCGTGTACCAGACTCTCAACCGTAATGTCCGCCGGAACCGTCGGCGGATCAATACGCATCAGGCGCGACACCGGAACGCCCTGAAGCAGATCCTGGATTACGACCCGCTGATAGCTGGCAGCGGAAGCGTTATTGAGGAACCAGCCGATGAAAATCAGCCACAAACCGCCGACCACGCCCCTGCCGAGCAGCGGTAGGGGCAGGCCGAAGATCAAAGCAACGCCCGCGACAATCATCAGCCAGGCGATGGCCTGACCGACATACGCCGCCCAGCGCGTGGCCCGGCGCAGGTTGCCCGTGACCGCCCAGAGGATGGAACGCAAAACACGTCCGCCATCCAGCGGAAATCCGGGGATCAGGTTAAAGACGGCCAGCATAACATTGATCGAACCGAGCCAGCCGAGGACTGATGCCACCGGCCCTAGCTGAGCCACCGCACTTTCAGGATTCTGCGGATCGACAATCGGATTGAGCGCAGTGTTTGCCACAAAAAGCAGAACGACGCCAATGATCAGGCTTGTCAGCGGGCCAACAATGGTAATGAGGAATTCCGCCCGTGGAGATGGCGGGTCGCGCTCGATGTTCGACACCCCGCCGAACATAAACAGGACGATATCTCTGACCGGCACGTTTTGCGCGCGCGCCATGACGGAATGAGCGAGTTCATGCGCGAGTACGGAAGCAAAAAACAGGAGCGAGGCGATAACCGCCAGCAGCAGCGTCATGCCCGCGCCCCACTCCGGGTGCAGCACGCCAAATCCGGCAGCGAGATTCCAGGTGATCAGAAAAAAGATCAGCAGCCAGCTCCAGTCGATACGGACGTTAATGCCGAAGATCCGACCGATATGAAAGCTGTTCCCGGTCATCAGTTCACCCCCGGACGCCGTCGTGGCTCGTAATCCGGCGCTGCCATACTTCAACTTCAAGCATAGAAGCAAAGCGCCTGCAGCACAACCGGCCACGTAGGAACAAGCGCCACAGGCATGGCCGCAGACGCCAGCCGCGGCACTGGCGCGCGCAGAAGCGCCCTTCGAAGACGATGCCGGGATGTGTTAGCGCGCCCGGCGCAAGCTCCGCGCCAGTTCCCGCACAGCGTCCGTTCCGGCTGCGCCTGCCTTCACCATCGCGCTGCCGGCGATGAATCCATCGACCAGACCGTGCAGGCGCTGCGCCTGTTCTGGCGTGCTGATACCGAAGCCGAGCACCAGCGGCACATCCCCCGCATGAGCGCGCAGGCGATGGATGAATTGTGTCAGGTATTCGGGCAGATGGTCACGCGCTCCGGTCACGCCGGTCAGCGACACCACGTAAATAAACCCGGTCGCCTGCCGCGCCACCAGCGCCACACGCTCGTCGCTGCTGGTTGGCGCAAGGAAGAACACCAGTCCCAGCCCTTCGCGGGCGCAGGCGGCAGCGACAATCGCGCCCTCTTCTGGCGGCAGGTCGGGGATAATCAGCCCATCCGCGCCTGCAGCGTGAGCGTCATGCGCGAACCTGTCGATTCCATAAGACAGGATCGGGTTGAGGTAGCCCATCATCAGCATCGGCTGGCGCACGCCGCGGGCGCGCAATTCCCGCACGGCGTCGAGGCAGCGCGATACCGTGATGCCATTCTCCAGCGCCTTCTGAGTCGCCGCCTGAACGGTCGGGCCATCGGCAAGCGGATCGCTGAACGGCATACCGATCTCAAAGCCGTCAACATCTTCGGCAGCCATCGCCTCGATCGCTGCCAGCGAATCGTCGTAACCGGGAAAACCTATCGGATAATAAGGCAAAAAAGCCGCGCGGTTTTCGGCTTTTGCCCGCGCAAACATCGCCGCAATCGCATCCAGACCCGTTTCAGTTCTCGTCATCTGGCTCATTCCGGTTTTTCCTCGCTTACTGCCTGCAGCGGGCGCAGCCATGCGTCAATGCCTGCGTCGATGATGCCCTGCGCTACGCTCACGCGGTGCGCCCAGTTCTCCGCTATGGCGTCGTAAACCCCGGCTGCCTCCCGCTGCAAACGTTCATCCGCCGGGCCGTCGAGATAACGGTCGGCGGTTTCCCAATCAAGCCCATCCACGTCGAAGCGCGTCAGGGTGAAGCCCGCGCGGCACAACAGGACCGGCCATTCGGCGTCTCCGCCCAGCCCATGCCCCGGCCGCGTATTCGCGATCAGAAAACGCGCCGCCTGCCTGCTCAGCCCCTTCGAGCCAGACGGTAAGTCGAGCGGCTGTCCGAGCAATCGGGAAAAAATGCTGTTGATGACCGTCTCCGTCGCCCGAAGCGCCCGCGGGTGCGTAGCGAATGCCTGCGCCGTACGCCCGATCATCAGACAGTCGACCGTTTGCAGACGTTCCAGCGTCCGTATCAGTTCGCCCTCACGCGTTTCGGCCCAGCGGATCAGGCGGTCCAGATCGGCATAGTGAATATAGTCCGCGCCTGTCTCTACCGCTGCGCTCAGCGCCAGATAGCGTCCATCCGCCCAGTCAGCAGCGACTCTGATGTTGAACGCGCCGCTGTCCCCAAGCGCTTGCAGCAGCTTCACGTCCTGATCTGGCGGCAACACAATCACGCGATGCCTGTACCACTCGCGCAAACGAGGGATCAGGCGCAACAGACGATCAAGCTCCCCGCGCGGATACCATGTTGTCGCCAGAGCAACGGTCATCGAATCCCCTCAAGCTGCCGCGCAAAGAACGCGTCGAGCAGCGTTTCCTGCCCGTAGGCCAGCTTCATGCCGCGCAGCCTGTCACGCGTAAACCACGCCATTGCCTGCCCCTCGCGCAGCGTCAGCGTTTCGACAGATTGTTCGAGCAGGCCGTAGTAGCTGTAATGCATGCAGATCAGCTTGCCCGGTATCGACCGCACCGGGCAGGCGTGGATGTTCCACAGCGTCAGCCGCGCCCTGACGTCGAGTTCTTCGAGCAGTTCGCGCTCCACCGCCGCCACCGGGGCCTCGCCTGGTTCTACAGAACCACCGAACGGCGTCCAGTAGTTTGCATACGGTAAATCCGGCTTATCGTCGCGAAGCTGAAGCAGGACCTCACCGCGCTCGTTCGTGAGCAGCGCCGATACGACCTCGCGGATACGAACGACCGGTTTCACAGGTGCAACTCGCGCATGACGGTATCGAGGTCCTTATCGCCGCGCCCGGATAGGTTGACCAGAATGATCGAATCCTTGCTCATCGCCGGCGCGCGCTTGATCGCCTCAGCCACAGCGTGCGCGCTTTCCAGCGCGGGGATAATGCCCTCGGTCTGGCTCAGCAGTTTCAGCGCGTTCAGCGCCTCTTCGTCGGTTGCATAGGTATAAAACGCTCTTTCGCTCTGGCGCAGGAAGGCGTGTTCCGGCCCAACCGACGGGTAATCGAGGCCCGCCGAAACACTGTGCGTGTTCAAAATCTGGCCATCGGCATCCTGCAGCACAAACGAGCGCGTGCCGTGCAGCACGCCGGGCCGCCCGATGTCTGGATCGGCAAAGCGCGCCGCGTGCTGGCCGCTCGAAATGCCCAGCCCGCCCGCCTCGACGCCGATCAGTTCGATATCTTCGTCATCTCGAAAGGCGTGGAATAGGCCGATGGCATTGCTGCCGCCGCCGACACAGGCAATACATACATCCGGCAAGCGCCCCGCCAGCGCCTGTATCTGTTCTCGCGCTTCGATGCCAATGACGCTCTGAAAATCGCGCACTATCATCGGGTATGGATGCGGCCCTAGCGCCGAACCCAGCAGGTAGAACGTCGTCCGAACATTCGTCACCCAGTCACGGATGGCCTCGTTAATCGCATCCTTGAGCGTCCTGCTGCCACTATCGACCGGAATGACTTCCGCGCCGAGCAGTTTCATGCGAAAGACGTTGGGCTGCTGGCGGGCGATATCGACGCTGCCCATATAGACATGGCAATCCAGCCCCAGCAGCGACGATACGGTGGCGCTGGCGACGCCGTGCTGGCCCGCGCCCGTTTCCGCGACGATGCGCCGCTTGCCCATACGTTTCGCCAGCAACGCCTGCCCCAGCGCGTTGTTGATCTTGTGGGCGCCCGTGTGCGCCAGATCTTCGCGCTTGAGGTAAATCTGCGCCCCGCCCAGCGTTTCGCTCAACCGCCGCGCATACGTCACCGGCGTAGGGCGGCCTACATAAGTTGCCTGAAGCTGGTTGAACTCCGCCACGAACGCCGGGTCGGCCATCGCTTCATGATAAGCGGCGGTCAGCTCGTCGAGCGCAGGGATCAGCGTTTCCGGGACGAAACGCCCGCCAAATTCGCCGAAATACCCGCGTTCGTCGGGCATCGCCGAGCCGTTCTGCATCTTCGACATGACACCCATTACCCTGATTAGTTCCGCCACGGCGTCAGGAACGCCAACCGAATTTCACTTGGCGCTCCTGACGTCCCGGCGGTTCAACGATCCTGTTCCTCTTGCGAACGCGCCGCCCGGATGAACGCCCGCAGCTTATCCGGGTCTTTGCGTCCGGGCTGGCCGTCATATTCCACGCCGCTGGCGACATCGACGCCCCACGGCGCAATCTGCGCGACGCGCGCGCCGACATTCTCCGGCGTCAGCCCGCCCGCCAGCATAAGTCGCGGGACAACTCCCTTGACCGCCAGCACGACGTCGACATTCGCCTGCTCGCCCGTGCCGCCGTACAACCCCGGACTGTTGGCATCCACCAACAGCGTCGGCAGGCGCGTATCCGTTGGCGCGTGCCGGGCGTAATACGCGGCATCTTCCAGCGCCTCCGAACGGTTGCGCGGCCGGATGGCTTTGAAGGCGATGCCGCGCATCTCTTTCAGCATTTCGCCCGATTCATCACCGCTCAACTGCGCCGCATTCAATCCGACCGTCTCCATCGTGAGCGACACACGGCCGACCACATCGTTGACAAACACGCCGACGAGCAGCGGGCATGCCGCCCGGAACCGCTGCCGTAGCGCCGCTGCCAGATCGCGCGCCACTTCAGGCTCGATATAACGTGGGCTATGTTTGTAAAAATTCAGGCCGATCATGTCGGCCCCCGCCTCGGCAGCGACCACGGCATCTTCCAGCGTGGTCACGCCACAAATTTTGACCTTAACCATGCACTCCCTCGCGCGGCTGGCTGCTGAATAGTTGTACCTGGCCCGCAATGTTACCCGCTTTCACCAAGCCCTCGCCAACCAGCACCGCCCGCGCACCCGCTGCGCCCATACGGCGCACATCTTCGGCGCTGCGAATCGCGCTTTCGGCCACCAACGTCACGCCATCCGGCAGCAAGCGCGCCAGTCGCTCGGTCGTGCTGATGTCTTCCTGAAATGTTTTCAGGTCGCGATTGTTGACGCCGATGAGCGTCGCGCCCAGTTTCAGCGCCCGCTCCACTTCGGCCTCGTTATGAACTTCCACCAGTGCCGCCATGCCAAGCGCCGTTACCAGAGCGTGCAGTTCAGCCATCTGCCAATCTTCCAGTGCAGCGACGATGAGCAGCATGGCGTCAGCCCCCGCCGCACGCCCTTCGTAAACCTGATACGGATCGAGCGTAAAATCCTTACGCAGCAGCGGTATCCCCACCGCCCCGCGCACAGCCCGTAAATGATCCAGATGCCCCTGAAAAAACGGCTCATCGGTCAGCACCGAAATCGCCGCCGCGCCGTGACCGGCATACGTGGTTGCCAGTTCAACAGGATCGAACGGGTCGATCAGCACCCCCTTGCTGGGCGACGCGCGTTTGACTTCGGCAATCAGCGCCACGGTATCTCGCCGCAACGCGCCGGCGAAATCCCGCGGCGGCGCTGCCGTTTCGGCCTCCCGGCGAACATCCGCTAAAGGCCGTTCCAGCTTGCGCGCGGCGACGTCCTCAGCCTTGCGCTCCAGAATACGATCCAGCACTGTGCCGGTACGAACGAAAGCGGACGACATCACTGCACCGTTTCCGCCGCCAACTGCTGGCTAAACGCCACCAGTGCATCCAGCTTGGCAAGCGCCGCGCCACTGTCAATCGCCTCCGCCGCACGAGCGATACCATCGCTCAGGTCATCCGCGATGCCGGCGGCAACCAGCGCCGCACCGGCGTTCAGCAGTACGACATCGCGCTTGCCGTTCCGGATTTCGCCCGACAGCACGCCGCGCAAAATTCGGGCATTGGTTGCCGGGTCGCCACCAAGCAACTCGGAAATGTGCGCGCCCCGGAAGCCATATTCGCGCGGATCAAGCTCGTAGGTCGTCACCTTGCCATCGCGATAGTGGCTGACGCGGTTCGGCCCGGTCGTCGTCAGTTCGTCCAGCCCGCCGTAGCCACTGACGACCAGCGCCGACTTCGACCCCAGTTCGCCCAGAACATGCGCCAGCATGTCGGTGAGATCGGCGGCAAAGACGCCCATCAACTGGCGCTGTGCGCCCGCCGGATTGGTTAGCGGGCCGAGAATATTGAAGATGGTCCGCGTGGCAATCTCGCGCCGCGGCCCGATGGCATACTTCATCGCCGGATGCAGCTTCGGCGCAAACAGGAAACCGATGCCCACCTCATCAACACACCGGGCGACCTGCTCCGGCGTCAGATCGAGGTTGACGCCAAGCTCGCCGAGCACATCGGCGCTGCCGCATTTGCTGCTGGCGGCGCGATTGCCGTGCTTGGCGACCCTTGCGCCCGCCGCCGCCGCGACAAAGGCGACCGTCGTGCTGATATTGAACGTGCCGGATTTATCGCCGCCCGTACCACAAGTGTCGAGCAGGTCGGCCCCGTTGGACGCCGGCACGCGCTGCGCCATGTTACGCATGGCGCGGGCGCTGCCGGTGATCTCATCCTGCGTTTCGCCCTTCATGCGCAGGCCCATAAGATAGGCAGCGATCTGCGCGTCGGTCGCGCCACCGCTCATGATCTGGTTCATGACCGCTTCGGCTTCGTCAACCTGCAAATGCCCGAAGCGGCTCAGGATGTCGATTGCGCGTTGAATGTCCATCGCTGGTTCCGCCGTCATACTCAAACTCGCTTAATTCACCGGCACAGGCGCGCGAACCTCAAGGAAGTTTTTGAGGATGCGCGGGCCGTAAGTGGTCAAAATGCTTTCAGGATGAAACTGCACGCCAAAGACCGGATACTCGCGGTGGCGCAGGCCCATAATCTCGCCCTGATCGGTGAAGGCAGTCACGATGAGGCTCGGCGGCAGGCTGGCTTCTTCAACAATCAGGCTGTGGTAGCGCGTTGCCTCAAACGGATTTGGCAGGCCCCGAAACAGGCTGTCGCCCTTGTGATAGATCATGCTGGTCTTGCCGTGCATCTGCCGTGCGGCCCGCAGCACGACGCCGCCATACGCCTGCCCGATACACTGATGCCCCAAACACACGCCAAGGATCGGCGTCGTCGGCCCGAACTGCGCGATCACGTCGAGCGACACGCCGCCATCTTCCGGTGTGCCCGGCCCCGGCGAGATCAGAATGTGCGACGGCGCGAGCGCCCGTATCTCGTCGAGCGTCGTCTGATCGTTACGCACGACCTCAATCTCCGCGCCCATCTCGCCCAATTGCTGGACAAGGTTGTAGGTAAAGCTGTCGTAGTTATCGATCACCAGAATCATGGCCCGTACTCCAGTTCGCCAACGGACTTCGTTTCCAGTCCTTCGAGATGCATGACGTCGTTCACCGCCACAAGCCGCCAGCGCTCGCCATCGCGCGCCAGCGTCGTGACCGATGTATTGGTGAATGTGATTTCGCGCTCATCACATTCCGGCAGCAGGTACAGCAGCAACACTTTCATGGCAGTCGTATGCGAGAGAATGCCAACCGCCTCGCCATCAGCCTGCGCCACGATTTCCTCGAAACATGGCACGATGCGCTTACGCACATCATTGCGCGACTCGCCGCCGGGAACCGGGAAATTCTCCGGATCGTTAATGCACCGGTCGTATGCCTCGGGATACCACGCTGCCATTTCATCCAGCGTCAGCCCCTGCCACTCGCCGATTTTGCGCTCGCGCAGGCGGGGATCGTAAATCGGCTCAAACGGCAGGTGTTCGGTGATGATTTCCGCCGTTTCAACCGCCCGCCGCAGATCGCTGGAATAGAGCGCGGTCATGCCGATATTGCGGACGAAGCGCGCCAGCTTCCGCGCCTGCCGCCTGCCGTGCTCGTTCAACGGCGTGGCAACCCAGCCCTGCCACCGTCCCTGCCGGTTCCAATCCGTTTCACCCGGCCTGATCAACACCACCCGGTTAACTGGCATGGCACCTCCCTTAGACCAATCCCTGCTCGGCGCGTTGAATGGCGACCGCAACCGCGCGGGCCTTGTTGACAGACTCCTGATATTCTGTGGCCGGGTCGCTGTCGGCGACGATGCCCGCGCCCGCCTGCAAATAAACGGTGTTGCCCTGCATTAGCACCGAACGAATGGTGATGCAGGTATCCATCGAACCGTCAAAGCTGAAATAACCAACCGCGCCGCCATACGTCCCCCGGCGCTCACCTTCCAGTTCTTCAATAATCTCCATGGCGCGAACCTTCGGCGCGCCGGTCAGCGTACCCGCCGGGAAACAGGCGCGCACCAGATCGAAGGCGTCCATGCCGGAACGCAACCGCCCCTCGACCTGGCTCACGATATGCATGACATGGGAATAGCGCTCGATATACATCATGTTCGAGACCTTGACCGTGCCGTAATCGCACACCCGGCCCAGATCATTGCGCGCCAGATCGACCAGCATGACGTGTTCGGCGCGCTCCTTCGGGTCGGCAAGCAATTCATCAGCCAGACGCTGGTCTTCTTCGTCGGTCTCGCCGCGTGGTCGCGTTCCGGCAATGGGCCGCATCATGGCGACGCCGTCTTCCAGCCGCACCAGCGTTTCCGGCGAAGCGCCCATCAGCGTCTCGTCCTGACTGAATTTGAGAAAGAACATGTAGGGCGAAGGGTTGAGCGCCCGCAGCGCGCGGTAAATCGACAGCGCCGGCGCGTTCGTCTGGCCGGCGAATCGCTGCGACGGCACAATCTGGAAAGCATCGCCCGCCTTGATGTACTCCTTGGCACGCACGACATTTTCCATGAACTGCTCGCGCGTCATGTTGGATTGCAGGTCGCTACTGGCAGAAGCCACGACCTTCGGCAAGTCGGGCAGCGGCTGGTTCAGCGCCGAGACAATACGCTCGATGCGTTCCAGCGCGTCATCATAAGCGGCATCAGGATCGCCGGTATTATGCGCGTTGGCAAGCACAAGTAACTGGTGCTTGGCGTGGTCGAAGATGACCAGCGTATCGACCAGCATGAAGGCGGTTTCCGGCACTTCCAGCACCTTGCGCGCCGTTTCGGGAAGGCGCTCGACATAGCGCACGAAGTCGTAGCTGATGAAACCAACCGCCCCGCCGACGAAACGAGGCAAACCGCTCAGCCGTACCGGCTTAACGCGCTGGAACTCCCGCTTGATCGGGTCGAGCGGGTCTTCGCCCTCTGCCAGCGGCCGGGTGGTCGTTTCGCCGTGCAGCGTGCGCGTGACGACGCCATCCTTAACCGTGATGACGCCTTTGGGATTGACGCCCAGAAACGAGTAGCGCCCGACCTGCTCGCCGCCTTCGACGCTTTCGAGCAGGAACGATACCATGCCAGTTTGAGCGAGTTTGAGGTAGACCGATACCGGTGTTTCGAGATCGGCCAGCAGCGTGCGGTAGACCGGAACGAGATCGCCCTGTTCGAACAGCCGCCGCACGTCGTCACGTGTCGGTTTGATGTCCGTCCGGACTTGTGGCATCACTGGAGAAAACGTCATGCTGCACGCTCCCAAGGTCTTGGTAAATACAAAACCCCACCTCGTAGTCAAGGACGAGATGGGGTTTCCCGTGGTGCCACCTTGGTTTTCCAGCGTTACGCAAATACGCGAATAGCCGGAACACTCATTGCAGGTACGGCGGCCACAACGATTGTGCCGCGATACCCTGCGCCCTGATAACGGTGGCGCTTTCCGGTGTGGACTACTGGCCCGAAAGGCGTTTGCCCACACAACTCCCTGGCCCATTCACCACCCGCGCACGTACCGCATTCACAGCAGGTAGCGGCTCTCTGAACGCCGCTTTGATGGCTACTTTTCCAGATCAACGTTGTTGCGTGATATCAGGTTGTTGGTGCATAGCGTAATCAGATTGGCCCGGGTTGTCAAGCGGTTGGAAGAAGTTTCATGGCGCATCTCAGTCTTCGCCTGCCCCGCCTTACGCCTCTGCCGCCACGCGTTTGACCGCCTCAGCAACCAAGAGCGCCAGTTCATCCGGTATTTCGTGGCCCATGCCCTCGACCAAAACAAACTCCGCGCCCGGTATCGCGCTGGCAACATCTTCACCAAGCTGATACGGCACGAGCGGGTCGGCGCTGCCGTGGATAACGACGGTCGGCGCGTCGATGCTTCCCAGCATGGCACGCATTTCGTCATACGCAGGGATGAGAACCGCCGCGCCCTGCCTGTCGGAGCCAACGGGATAGTACGAGCGCTCAACTGCCCGCGTAATCCGCTGTCTTAGCGTGTCCTCGTCGACTGGAAAGTCCGGGCTGCTCAAGGCCCGCGCCACCTGCATCCGGTACTCGATGATGGCTTCCAGCGGGCTGCCAGCAGGCGGCGCAACCTGCGGCGCGGTCGCCATGCGTTCAGGATTAGCCGGCAGCGGGTATTCGGGATTGCCGGAATTCGCCATGAGTAGCGTCAACGAAAGAACACGGTCTGGATAGGTCGCCGCCAGCGCCTGCGCGATGATCGCCCCGCCCGACGCACCAACGATATGCGCCTGCTCGATATTCAAAGCGTCCAGCAGTCCGATTGCATCCTGCGCCATGTCCTTGCAGGTGTAGGCTACAGGCAGCGGTTGTCCGGTCGCCAGCGCGGTAAAGATCGCCGCCCAGTCCGGCGCGCCCGCCTCCTCCAGCCTCGTCGAAAGCCCAACGTCCCGGTTGTCGAAAAGCACAACCTGATAGCCTTCGTCCACCAGCGTCGTGACCAGTTCCAGCGGCCATTCGATAAGCTGCTGCCCTGTCCCGGCAATGAACAGGATCGCTTCGGCATCTTCGGAACCAAAGCGCTCGTATACGATCTCAAGCCCATTTGCCTCGGCCACGCCGACCGTCCCGCCCTCAAGCCCGCTGAGTACAGAAGTTGCATCCGCGTCCTGCGCCAGCACGGTTACAGGCGCGACCGAGAGCATGGCGATAAGCCCGACGAGCATGAGCGCTTTCTGTATTCTGACCATAGGTGGTGATGCCTCCTGTCGGGTTACCCGGCACACAGGCTCCAGTACGTACTCTGCCCGCGATTGGTTGCGGCGGCGACAAAGGGTGAGAGAAGTTCGCGCCGTATCCCTAACGCACGGCTCCCGTGCTTTTTCCTGTCGGCAGGCACGCTGTATAATCAGGCGTGACACAGGCGTTCTACAGTTTCCCGGCCTTCCCGAATGGAGCGACGAACAGTGACGCTGACCAATCGCGAAATCGCGCGAATTTTCGACAATATTGCCGACATGCTGGAAATTAAGGGCGAGATTGTCCACCGCGTCCTGTCCTATCGTCGCGCCGCCGAAGCAATCCGCGAAACCCCACAGGACCTGCAAACCCTTGCCGCTGAGGGCCAGCTTCAGACCATTCCCGGCATCGGCAAGACGCTCGCTGAGAAAATCGAGGAGCTTCTGGAACGCGGAACGGTCGATCTATACGAACGGTTGAAGGCCGAAATCCCGCTCGGCGTGCTGGATATCCTGCACATCAGCGGCGTCGGCCCCAAGCGCGCCAAACGTCTGTGGCAGGAACTCGGCATCACCAGCATCGAGCAGCTTGAGGAAGCGGCAAAAGCGGGCAAGCTGCGCGCGATGAGCGGCATGGGCGCGAAGTCCGAGCAGCGTATCCTCGAAGGCATCGAAGCGCTGCGCCGCCAGCAAACCGGGCGCACGCCGCTCGGCATCGCCTACCCGCTGGCGCAGGAGATTCTTGAATACCTGCTGGAACTGGACGAAGCGAAATTCGGCTCTGTTGCGGGCAGCATCCGCCGCGCCCGCCCCACGATTGGCGACATCGATCTGCTGATCGCCAGCGATGACCCCGACCCGATCATGGAGCGCTTCGTGACCATGAGCAATGTCGCGCAGGTGCTCGATCATGGCCCGTCGAAGTCGTCGGTACAGCTTCATAACGGCATGCAGGTCGATTTACGTGTGCTGCCGGAAGCGCGCTGGGGTACGGCGCTGCATCATTTCACCGGCAGTCAGGCGCACAATATCCACATCCGCGAGTTGTTTCTGAAGCGCGGTCTCAGCCTGAACGAGTTTTCGCTTACGCGCGTCGAAAGCGGCGAAGAAATCCTGTGCGCGACCGAAGAAGAGGTGTTTTCGCACCTCGGCATGCCCTACATCCCACCGGAAATCCGCGAGGACTGGGGCGAGATCGAAGCTGCGCTCGAAGGTCGCCTGCCCAAACTCATCACGCTGGAGGACATTCACGCCGACCTCCATATGCACACCACATGGAGCGACGGCACGCTTAGCATCGAGCAGATGGCGCAGGCTGCTTACGAGCGCGGGCGCAAATTCATCGTCATCTGCGATCATTCCTACAGTCTGGGCGTTGCCAACGGCCTCACGGTTGAGCGGCTGATGGCACAGCAGGAAGAAATCCGCCGGGTAGACGCGAAGATGAACGGCAAAATTCGCGTCTTTCATGGCACAGAGATGGAAATCAACGCCGATGGCACGCTGGATTTCCCGGACGAAGTGCTGGAAAAGCTGGATTTTGTCGTCGCGTCGCTGCATATGAGCCTACGCCAGCCGCGCGAGCAGATCACGGCCCGGCTGCTAAACGCCATCAATAACCCGCACGTCGATCTGATCGGACACCCGCGCGGCCAGCTTATTCCCAACCGCGAACCGGCAGACCTGGACATGGACGCGGTGTTTGAAGCGGCCAAAGCCTCCGGCATTGCGCTGGAAATCAACGCCAACCCGCACCGGCTTGACCTCGAAGCGCAGTATGCCCGGCGAGCCGTCGAAATGGGAATCCCGCTCGCCATCAACACCGATGCCCACCGCGCTTCAGAAATGGACCTGCTGTTTTATGGCGTGATGACTGCCCGCCGTGGCTGGGTCGAAGCGCCGTCCGTACTGAACACCTGGCCGCTCGAGCGCTTTCTCGAATGGACGCACCAGCGAGGACGATGAGCCATGCCTGACAGGCCATACCGTCCGGACGCCGATCCGGCAGATCTCGACAGCACGCAGCGGAACCCGATGCCGACGCGGCCCATGTCAATCCCGCCGCCCCCGCCCACCGGAGAGCGAGGCCATGTTCGCGTAGCAACCGACCGCGAACTCCGGCGCGAGCAGCGGCAGGCCGATGCCTTTCGCGCAAGCGAAACCCTGTCACCGGCGGAACAGCGCCGCGCCCGGCGTCGCGTGCAGCAGCGCAAGGACAGCGGTCTTTTCCTGCCCGCGTGGTCGGTCGCGCTGATGCTGGTGATTGTCGTTGCGCTGGCGGGGGCGATCGTGTTTCTGGTCATATCGCTCGGCGGCAACGCAGGTGTAGGCGGCGAACCGCGAATCGTCATCATCACCGCCGTGCCGTCGGAAACGCCGGTAGTCAGCGCGCAGCAGGACGACGCCTTGCCGGCGCTGCCTGCCGTTCAGGTTCAGCCCGACGCGTTGCCGACGTTCGTGCTGGAAGGGCCGCTGCTGCCGACGACCGCCCTCACGCCGACGCCAACCAGCATCACCGTTGGCGCAACTGTCGAGGTCATCAATGTCGGCCTGTCACGGCTCAACGTGCGCGAAAACGCGGGAACTTCATCCCGCATTCTCTTTCAGGCGAATGTCGGCGACCGCTTTGTGGTCATCGGCGGGCCGCAGACGACCAATGAGAGTGGCAGTACATTGACATGGTGGAACCTGCGCGGCGTCAACGATCCAACCCAGACCGGATGGGCGGTAGAAAATGACGGCCAGCAGGATGTGTTGAGAGTTATTGCGCCATAAGGCCGTTAAAAAGCCCGTTGTTTCAACCACCAGAGCAAGTGAATGTGGATTGCCGTACAGCAACGTAGACTCGCAGTGACGAACGGAACCTTGCCCCCTGCCTTTCTCCAAATCCCAAAACAGGATTTTGAGACGGAAAATAGGATGAGATTCCGGTTACTGCGAACACCTGACCTAGCAAGTCAAGCGTTGGTGTCCAGACTACGACGAGGAGCGTTTCATGCAGTCTGATCCCGCCCGCCGCGCGGCGGAATTACGCGAGTTGCTGCACCGCTACGCCTATTACTATTACGTGCTCAGCACGCCGCTGGTCAGCGATGCCGAGTTCGACCAGCTTTACAACGAGCTGCGGCAGATCGAGGAAGAACATCCGGAGCTGATCACGCCCGATTCGCCAACCCAGCGCGCGGGCAGCGATCTCTCGGAAGAATTTCCCAAAGTTCGCCATCCCGCGCCGATTCTGAGTCTGAGCAATGCCTTCTCGGAGCAAGACCTCATTGCCTGGGAAGAGCGCAACCTGCGCCTGCTACCGGCGGGAACCAAGCTCAGCTACACACTGGAACCCAAGCTCGACGGCCTGACCGTGGTGCTGGAATACGCCAACGGCGTGCTGGTTCGGGCGGCAACGCGCGGCAACGGCATCATCGGCGACGATGTAACCGCGAACGTGCGTACGATCCGCAGCGTCCCGCTTCGTATCCCACTCAATCCCACAGGCCCCAAACCGCCGGAGCGCCTGTTTGTGCGCGGCGAAATTCTATTCCTCAAGCATGACTTCGAGGCGCTCAATCAACGGCAGATCGAGGCGGGGCTGCCGGTGTATGTGAATGCGCGCAATGCCGCTTCCGGTGCGGTCAAGCAAAAAGATTCCCGCATAACCGCCAACCGCCCGCTATCGGCATTCTTCTACGGCATCGTCGATAGTGTGGGGATAACGCTGGATAAACAGTGGGATATACTGGAATACTTGCGGGATATGGGCTTTCCAATCGCTCCCGGAAGCGAATTATTTCCCACTTTAAGCGACATTATCCAGCAAATACCCACGTGGGAATCCCGCAGAGACTCGCTGGATTTCGAAATCGACGGCATTGTGGTGAAGGTCAATGACCTGCGCATCGCCGCCGAGCTGGGCGTTGTGGGAAAAGACCCTCGTGGCGCGATTGCTTACAAATTCCCCCCACGCGAAGCGCGAACCCGTCTGACCGCCGTCCAGGTCAATGTTGGGCGTACGGGTCGTGTCGTGCCGAACGCTGTGCTGGAACCCGTCTTTATCGGTGGCGTCACCGTCAGCAATGCCAGCTTACACAATTACGACATGGTGAAAAAGCTGGATATTCGCATCGGGGACATCGTCGTCGTGCAACGTTCGGGCGATGTTATCCCATACGTGGTCGGGCCGGTGGTCGAGCTGCGCGATGGCGACGAGATCCCGATCACCCCGCCGGAGCGCTGCCCGTTCTGTGAGACGCCGCTGGTGCAGGAAGAAGGCGCAGTCGACTATCTATGCCCCAATCGCTATTGCCCGGAGCGCATTTACCGTCAGGTCGAATTCTTCGTCTCGCGCGGCGCGATGGACATCGAAGGCATGGGCCCGCAAACAGTCAGGACGCTGATCGACAAGGGCTTCATCCGCGATACCGCCGATATTTTCACGCTTCAGCGCGAGCCACTGCTGGAACTGGAGCGTTTCGGCGAGAAGAAGGTCGATAACCTGTTGGCCGCGATTGAGGCAGCGCGCCACCGCCCGCTGGCACAACTCATCACCGCGCTTGGCATTCCCGGCGTCGGCAGCACCGTCGCCGCCGTGCTGGCCGACCGTTACGGCTCGATTGAAGCGCTGGAAAAGGCTTCGGTGGAAGAACTTCAGGATATCGAAGGCATCGGGCCGGTACTCGCGCCGGGCATCGCCAACTGGTTTGCCGACCCGTTCAACCGGCAATTGCTAGATAAAATGCGGGCCGCGGGCGTCAACATGCGCGCCGAAGAAAAGCAGAAGAAGAGCAATTCGCTTGACGGCCTGACGTTTGTGCTCACCGGCACGCTGCCCAACCTGACACGCGACGAAGCCACCAAATTGATCGAAGCGCATGGCGGCAGAGTTTCCAGCAGCGTCAGCAAGAAAACAAGCTATGTCGTCGTTGGCGATTCTCCCGGCAGCAAGGCCGATAAAGCGGCCAAACTGGGTGTGCCGATGATCGGCGAAGAAGAACTGCGAAAACTGGCAGGTGAATAACGAACCACCTGCCTCCTGAACCGGCACTGGCCGAGGAGTCTGCTCTTGACCGCAACCGTAATCATCCGACCGGACCGTGAAAAGCCGGTTCTGAACCGCCATCCGTGGATCTTTTCCGGCGCAATTGAGCGCATTGAGGGCAACCCGGAACCGGGAGCCATCGTCACCGTTGTCCGGCGCGATGGCTCATTTTTAGCGCGGGGAACATTTAACCCGCGCTCGCAGATCGTCGTGCGTATCCTGACGTGGGAAGACGAATCGATTGATGACACGTGGTGGCGGGACAGACTGGAACGCGCCATTCAGGCCCGCTACCGCAGTGGAACACGGGCAGCGTCCAACGCCCTGCGCCTCGTCAACGCGGAAAACGACTATCTGCCCGGGCTGATTGTCGACCAGTACGACCGCTGGCTGGTCGTGCAGGCGCTCACGCTCGGCATCGACGCACGCAAGCAGATGCTGGCGGAACTGCTGTGGGATATTGTCGCCCCGCGTGGGATTTACGAGCGCAGCGACGTCGATGTACGTGGGAAAGAAGGGCTGAAACCCGCCCGCGCCGTGCTCAAAGGTGACGAGCCGCCCGGAAACATCGCCATCGAGGAATATGGCCGCCGCTTCTATGTCGATCTGGTCCGAGGCCACAAAACAGGTTTCTACCTCGACCAGCGTGAAAACCGGGCGCTGCTGGCCGAACTCGTGGCGCAGCGCAAATCCGCGCAGCCGGACACGCCCGTACGCTGTCTCAACCTGTTTAGCTATACCGGCGGCTTCGGGTTATACGCGCTATCGGCGGGCGCGGACGCCGTCATCAACGTCGACTCTTCTTACGAAGCGCTGGAACTGGCCGAACAGAACTTGCAGCTTAACGACCTGCCAGCGGAACGCGCCGAATATATTCAGGCCAACGTGTTCGAATATCTGCGCGACCAGCGGGACGCCGGCGCGGAATACGATGTGATCGTGCTCGATCCGCCGAAATTCGCGCAAAATGCCGGACAGGTGGAACGCGCGTCCCGCGGCTATAAGGACCTCAATCTCAACGCGTTCCGCTGCCTGCGCCCCGGCGGGTTACTGCTGACGTTCTCATGCTCCGGCGCGATCAGCGCCGACCTGTTCCAGAAGATCGTCTTCGGAGCGCTGGCAGATAGCGGGCGGCAGGCGCAAATCCTGCGTCACCTCGGCCCCGGCGACGATCATCCGGTGGCGCTCACTTTCCCAGAAGGCGCGTATCTCAAAGGCTTGCTGCTGCGCGTGTACTGAACGGAACGTCACTCCAGATTGTGCTGTCGCTGCACGCGCTCGATTAGCGGCGCGATGTCTGGCTCGTCGTAATTACGCGGCGGCCCCATCGGATCTTCGATCTCGTCGTCTCCCAGCAACGCCCGCGCGATGTTCGCCATGCCATAGCTGAGCGCGGTCACGTCGTAGCCGCCTTCCATGACAAAGACGATCCTGCCGCCGCAAAGCTGCCGCGCCATCAGGATCAGTTCGCGCGCCAGATGCGCGTAGCCTTTCAGACTCAACCGCATCTCTGCCAGCGGGTCCGACCAGTGCGCGTCATATCCCACCGACACAAGAATCAGTTGCGGCTGAAACCGAATCGCGGCAGGCCACACCACCTGCTCAAAAATGGCTGCGTAGTTGCCGTCGCCGTGTCCGGGTGGAACCGGCACATTGATCGTCGTGCCCTCCCCCGCGCCGACGCCGGTGTCGCTTACCATGCCGGTGCCGGGATACAAAGGCCACTGGTGAATGGAGATGTACAACACGCTCGGATCATCATAGAACATCGCTTCGGTGCCGTTGCCATGATGCACGTCATAATCAACGATCAGCACCCGTTCGATGTGGTGCAGACGCTGCGCGTAGCGCGCCGCGACCGCCACATTATTGAGCAGGCAAAATCCCATCGCCCGGTCCGGCATGGCGTGGTGTCCGGGAGGGCGCACAACCACCAGACCGTTGTCTGCTTCCCCGCCCAGCACCGCCGCCACCGCATCGACCGTGCCGCCCGCGGCCAGACGCGCGATGTCAAAACTGGTGGGGCCGCAGTAGGTATCGGCATCGAGCCGCACCACCCGTTCCAGCGACCCCGTTTGCTTGAGCAGTTCGAGGTAAGTCGGTGTATGCACCGTCAGCGCCAGTTCCAGAGAAACAGGCGTCGGGTCGATACGGCGCATGCGGGCCGCTAGCCCGTCCTGCTCCAGCCGCTGCCATACCGCCCGAATGCGCCCTGCATGTTCAGGATGCCCGACAAGGTCGTGTACGGCGTAACGCGGATGGGTAACGTAGGCGGTGGTCATGCAAACGGCTCCTTGGTACTCGGAGCCGAGGGTACTGAGAACCGGTCAATATCGCAAGCGAATCGCGCAAACCGGCCTCAGGGATTCAAATCGCTTTTAGGTCGCAAAATCAGGTATTCAAACCCGTTCATCTCGATCGCATCGTCATGCCGGTAGTACTCGCCGATCGCTTTGAGGATGTCCGGCGGGTAAAACTGCGCGCGCAGAACCAGCAGTTCAAACTCCTGATTGCGGATCATACTCAGCAAGCCGTCGCTTTCGAACATGCCGTTCCCTGCCAGATTGAGAAGCTGTGTCGGGTTGGTGATCACATCTTTTCCGGCGTGCAGGTTGAAAGCCGCTTCCTCGCTCAAAACGGGGCCTTCGGCCGAGCGCACCAATTCCACGATTTCCCACCCGGCAGCGATATCATCTTCAGTCGTGAAATGGCCGATATCGGCATAGCCGCCGGCAATGCGCCCCGCCGAGTCGTAAAACCCGTTGAGCGCGTTTGCCTCCAGCCCAAGGAACTGCGCTATCGGGCCAAACACCGGCCCGGTCGTCGGCATGTGCAGCACCGCGCGGCCATAACCTAGATAAAGCAACGGCACGACAACCAGCGCAGCCGTCCCGATGCCCTTCCCAAAACGCCGGAAGGGATCGACCAGCAGGCGAGACAGATAGTTGGAGGGGAAACGCCACTGCCCTTGCAACGTTCGCGCCATGAAAATGCCGCTCAACAGGCACAACGCCGCAATCGCGGTCGCAAAGTAACTGTCGCCCGCCCCCCACTTGCCGGAGAGAATGCCGTTCGCCGTCGCCGCGACGAACCAGAGCGCATAAATCGACAGGCGGTCAAAATAGAACTCGTAAATAACCAGCAGGGCCGCCGGAACCAGCAGGAAGCCATGGAGGCTGAACCATAGACGGAACAGCCCAACCGTCTGATCGGGGATGAAGTCGTTGACGTTGGCGGTGATCGTTTGCAGCCACCACTGCCCATCCGTGGCTACGTTGATGCCCAGAAAAATCAACACGCCGGTCGCCGCGAATCCCATCCCCCAGACAATGCCCCGGCGCGGATTGCGGATGAACAGGAACGCCAGCGCAGCGATTGCGGTCGCATAGGCCAGTTGTTTGGTGAAACCGGCGCACAGAATGAGGCCCAGTCCCAGCGCCAGCGCCCGCCGCCTGCGCCCACGGTCTTCGATTTCGTTGGCGTGAGCGAGAACGACAACCGCCAGCGTTTCGAACATGACCATCGTCATATGCTGGCGGAACAGCGGACCAATATGATAAATCGTATTGGAAGCGAGGAACGCGAGGCCGGAAAGCACGGCAACCAGCCTATGCCCGGTTTCCCGGTGAACAGCATAGCCGATTGCCGCAGCCGTCACCAGCGTGCCGAGAAAGCCGAGCAGCCGTCCATACCAATACGCCGGGCCGAAAAACCAGACGAACGGGGCGGCCATGACGTGAAACAGCGGCGGATAATTGCTGGAATAGAACGGATAAACGTTCGTGTCCTGGTAGGGCCACTGACCCTGGCTGAACATGATCGTATCGACCAGTTCAAAGCCTTCGCCCTGATCATAGTCGAACGGAAACTGCATCAGATTGGCGGCGAAGGCGACATAAACGACGAAATAGCCCAGCAGCACCAGCAGCGCTGCCGCCATTAGAACGCGGTGAACGGTTACCAGCGGCTTCGTCGCAGCCTTCGACGCGCTGGCAGGAAGAGCATGATCGGTCATTTCAGGCGGGTGTGTCTGTGATCGGTAGCAGGGTCAGGCCAGCAAGGGCAAGCGCTGCCATCAGGCCAAGGGCCATCCGCTGTGCCGGGCCAATGCCGCCTTCGCGGCCTACGTCGATGATGTCAATCGCCAGAATGGCGGCGAAACCGGCGACGCCGATAATGATGAGCAGGAGGCCAAGCTGGCGCTTGGTGAGCGTGAAGTCTTCTCTGAGCATAGCGCGGCAGTATACCACAGCGAAATTGCCCTGCAACTTCCGAAAATCGCCTGCGTATAAGGTGGTATAGTGAAGTGGGCGCAACGCCCGGAGCCACGTTCATATGAGGTAGCCTGGATGTCCGAGGAACTGACGAACGATGCGAATGACACCGACCGGGTTAGCCGCCTTTCAACGGCCAGCCCTGATAGCGCTGCCGCCGACGCGGTTGTGCGCGAATACGAAGAAAGATACCGCGGCCCGCGCGAAGAAAAACCGAAACGGCGCGAAATACCTCGCAGCTACAGCACCTTGCGCGTGACCGATGACGAAAAGCTATGGGCCGCCGTCGCCCATGGCAGCATTTGGATCACGGCCATTATTTCGGTCATCACCGTGGGTACGCTCGTCCCGGTAAGCGTCTTCATCCCGCTGGTCATCTACTTCCTGTTTCGCAAGCGCTCGGATTACGTCGCCTTTCACGCGCTGCAGGCATTTGTGCTACAGCTCTTCGGCACCATCGGCGCGTTCCTGCTGCTGGTTGTCGGCGGCACGGTGTGGGCCGTTGGCCTCGTCATCGCGCTGCTGCTGATGGTCGTGCTCATCGGCTTCATTCTGGTGCCGGTGTGGGGGCTGGTTGGGATCGCGCTGCTGCTGGCGACGGCGCTGATGCCGCTGGCGAGCCTGCTCTACGGCACAATCGCCACCATCGAAACCTACAACGGCCGCGACTATCGCTATCCGTTTATCTCCCGCTGGGTGGACCGCCAGTTGGCGGGAGGGTTCCTGAATATCGTTTAGTGTTTGAACGGCGACAAACCGGAGAGCGGCCTCCCCGATCAGCCTGCGAAGGTTTTCGGCGGAGGCCGTTTTCTAAACAAAAAGATTACACAAAAAGTTACATGGCGTCCGGCACACTTCTACGCTAGAGTAGAACGCAAATATGCGTAACGCTTATCATGAAAGTGATGACCCATGTCTCTGGTGGACCAAGCAGAAGCCTTCTTCCTCATCCTGTTGGCAGGGTTCCTCAGCATGTTGATCGGCATGGAGCGCGAGCGGCGCGACCGCCCTGCCGGGTTACGCACCCACATGCTGGTCGGCATAGGGTCATGCGTGTTCACCATTCTCTCGATTGAAGGATTTGTCTTCGGCGATCCCGGCCGCGTGGCCGCGCAGATCGTATCGGGTATCGGTTTCCTCGGCGCGGGAGCCATTCTAAAAGGCGACCGTGACGTATACGGACTGACCACCGCCGCCAGCATCTGGGCTGTCGCTGCCGTCGGCATGGCCGTCGGCGCGGGCGCGTGGCTGCTCGCGCTCAGCGCAACGCTGGTGATCTGGATCACGCTGTCGACTCTGTATCGTGTAGAGAAACGCAATACCAGTCAGGATGAGGACTGATCCAGCCCGGCGGCCGCCGCTTCGGCCAGTTCCTGCTGCATCTGCCGTTCGGTCAGCTTCTTGACCTTGCTGAACGTCTCGCTCCAGCTCACGGCGCTCAATCCCAGTTTGTCGCGGATGTCGGTCGGTTCAACCTCGGCGCGATAGTCGCGTACGGCGCAGGTCCAGCGCATGATTTCGAACGAGAGCTTGAACGGAATGCCGGCCCCACGCCCGACATCTTCCAGCACGTATTCCAGATTGCGCGCGGTGCAGTCGAAAATCACGTCCTTCGGTTTCCACTGCGCCAGATATTCATCCAGCAACGGCAGTATATCGGGCGGCAGCACGATGCGCCGCTCCTTATAAACGCCTTTTGCACCTTTGTGGCGGACGTTCAAAATCGGCCGCTGCGGGTTATTGCGGTTGAAGTCTTCCGGCGTCAGGCGCATGGTCTCGCTCTTCTTGATGCCGGTTTCCAGCAAAAGCCGGAACAGCAACGCCGGTCTGGCGTCGGGCTTGCGGGCATGGCGCTCGCGTTCGGTATAAGCCAGCGCCGCCTCTACCTGCCGTGGCGATAGCACTTCCGAGAGTGGCGCAGGGCCGGAGCGCTGCAAAACAGGTTTTGCCGGGTCGTATCCCAACGCGCCGATACTATGCAGCCACTTGAAGAACACCTTGAGCGTCGTCACCCGGCGGGCATATGACTTGCGACTGCATGGAACGCCCCGCCCGTTTTCGAGCCAGTTGAGGAAATCGTTGAGCTTGCTGGTTGTGAAGTCCCCCAGCGGCGTCTCGTCGCCAAGATAAGAACCGAGCAGATTCAAATCCGCAGTGAACGCCTTGATCGTATGCTCGGATTTACCCTCGCGCATCAGTTGCGCTTGAAAGAACGATAGCGTATCGCGCAACGCCGTGTGGCGGTTTATGTCTTCCGGCGCCAGCGGCTGTGACGAGAAAATGGGCATTTGTCGCAGGTCGGACATAACCTTTACGGCCTCATAATGAACGACTGACTCTGCCCATAGAATACGAACGACGCCCGGACGTGTCAAGCAAGCGGCCTTCGCCTTGCATCAAGGCTCCTTCTTTATTCTTGACCACGGTCGTGCTATCCTTCACAGGCACTGGCATCGACGAACCCTTTCGCTAGGAGCAGCAGCAAGATGTTGAAAACGCATAACTGCGGTGAACTGCGGCCGAAAGACGACGGCATGCAAGTGGTCATGGCGGGTTGGGTCCATCGCCGCCGCGATCAGGGCGGCGTTATTTTTATCGACCTGCGCGACCGCTGGGGCATCACTCAGATCGTCGTCAATCAGGAAACTGCTCCACAGGCGCACCAGACGGCGAGCGAGGTTCGCAACGAATATGTGATACAGGTCAAAGGCGTGGTGCGCGTGCGCCCGGAAGGCACGGCCAATCCCGAACTGGAAACGGGCGAAATTGAGGTCGCAGCCCAAGAGCTTGAAATCCTGAACCGCGCCAAGACGCCGCCGTTCTACATCAACAAAAATGAAAAGATCGACGAGGTCGTGCGGATGAAATACCGCTACCTCGACCTGCGCCGCCCGCAAATGCAGCGCAACATCGTGCTGCGTCACAAAATCGTCAAATTCATACGCGATTATCTGGACGAACGCGGCTTCGTCGAAATCGAGACGCCCATTCTGTTCAAGACGACACCGGAGGGCGCGCGCGACTTTCTGGTGCCAAGCCGCCTGCTGCCGGGGCATTTTTACGCCCTGCCGCAAAGCCCGCAGCAGCTCAAACAGTTATTGATGGTTGCCGGATACGAGCGCTATTTCCAGATCGCGCGCTGCTTCCGCGATGAGGACCTGCGCGGCGACCGCCAGCCCGAATTTACACAACTGGATCTGGAGATGAGCTTCGTCGAGCGCGAAGACGTCATGGACCTGATCGAAGGGTTGATGACCGAGCTGACGATCAAGGTCGCGGGCAAGACGCCGCGTTTTATGCCCTTCCCGCGCCTGAAATATTACGACGCGCTCGATCGTTACGGCTCGGACAAGCCGGACCTGCGCTACGACATCGAAGCCGTCGACGTGACCGACATCGCCGGCAAAAGCGCTTTCCCGGTCTTTGTGAACAACGCCGCCGAAGGCAAGCCGGTTCGCGTGCTGCGCGCGCCCGGCATGGCGCGAGAGCTAAGCGGAACCGCGCTGCGCCGCGTCACCGAAGAACTGGAGCAGATGGCGAAAGCCGAAGGCGCGCGTGGCTTGGCATGGATGGCCCTGCCCGCCAACGAGAGTGATGAGGTCAAAGGCCCCATCGGCAAGTTCTTCACCGTCGAGCAGAAGGCGGAATTGTTCGAGCGCCTGGGGGCCGAGCCGGGCGACCTGCTGCTGTTCATGTCCGACACGCGCGAAGTCGTCTGGGCCGTCACCGACCGCCTGCGCCGCCATATCGCCGAGCGGCTGGGGCTGGCCGATCCGGAACAGATCGCGTTCTGCTGGGTGATCGACTTCCCGATGTTCCACTGGAACGAGGAAGAACAGCGCTGGGACCCGTCGCAGCATATGTTCACCTTGCCGGTTCCGGAAGATATTCCCCTGCTGGATACGGACCCAGGCAAGGCGCGCGGCAGCCAGTATGACCTCGTTTGCAACGGCTACGAAGTCGCAGGCGGCAGCATTCGTATCCACGACCGCGCCATTCAGGAAAAGATCTTCCCGCTGATCGGGCAGACGATGGAACGCGCGCGGGAGCAATTCGGCCACATGCTCGAAGCGTTCGAGTATGGTACGCCGCCGCACGGCGGCATCGCTTCCGGCATCGACCGGCTGGCGATGGTGCTGGCAGGCGAACCGAATATCCGTGAGGTGATCGCTTTCCCCAAAACGCAGTCCGGCGCGGACATCATGGCACACGCGCCTTCCGTGCCAGAACCGAGCCAGCTTGAGGAACTGCATATCCGCGTCGTGCTGGAGCCGGAGAAAAAGCCGCAGCCCTGAAGGCTGCGACTGCTGAAGCAAACGCTCCAGATTAAAGCCCTATACGACCGGCCCCGCCGCGAGCTTTGCCCGAATGACAAAGACGCGGCGGGGCCGGTTTTCTCACCCTATAAATGATGGGTTTTCCTCTAGAGGTGGCGGCGTCTCCTCGCCCTCGTCATCTGCGCGCCGCGGTGGCGGGGGAGCAGGCGGCGCTTCACGCATGTTCAACACGCGTTCGCTGGCACACGCCACAACACCATCCGACAACGCCAGCACTTCCCAGCTAAAACTGAAGCCGCTGCCGAATTGCGGATCGCTCATGTCCACCGTGAGGCTGGTGTCCGGCGCGAGAGCCATATAGGAAGCGATGTGGCCGCCATCCGCGTCGTAAATGTTCACCTGATAGCTCGTCGCGCCAGGAGCCGGATCCCAGTAGAAGGTGTTGCTGCCATAGGCGAAACCATCGGTTGGCGACGTAGGCCGGAAAGCCGAGCAGTCAACCGGGCTGGCCGGCGTCGGAATAGCGGGCGGCGCGGGCGAAACCGGCGCCGGCGGCAGCGGCGTTTGCGGACTGCCGGGAACTCTGATCCGGTAATTCAACAGCGCCGGGTCAATCTCTTCCAGAAACATAAACTGCGCCAGTTCTTCGGGCGTCAGCGGGCGCAACCCCTCCCACGGGCCGAGCACCTGACCCGTGACCGGATCAACCGGCGCAAACGCGGTATAGCCGGTGGGAACGAGCAGGTTCTCCTCGACAAGCACTTCGCCATCGATCACGATAATCTGAATGTACTCGGCGTTTGGCTGCGTCAGTACAATGGTCGATCCGAGCAGGATTTCCGCACCGTTGGCATTCAAATTGACGGTCATGAACTGCGGGCTTTGCAGCACCAGCGAGGGCGGAGGCGCGCCCACGCAAGTCGGATTGCCCAGACCGGTGCGGAAATAAAACGCCTGCATCGGCGCGCGCGGCTCAGTACCCACGACCGGAAGCGCATCCAGCCCGTCCGCCGGGGCCAGCGCATCTCGGCTGATCCAGGCAGGCGCGAACTCATAGAAAATACGTATCCACGCGCCATCGGCGCTGCGCGCATTGGCGGTCACACTCAAGCCGGCAGTAGCCCGCCCGATCACATTGGCCGTTTCCACGGGCAGGCTGCGAACACTGGTGCTGGTCGCAACCGTCACCTCAACCGGCGTTGCGTCGTTCGCGTCAACGGTTGAGGCGTTCGCAAGCTGAATATCGCCGAAGAGCAGGAAAATCACGCCCTGACCGGGAAGCGTATCAGGCAAGTTGGCCTGCATGTTCATGACCACCACGCCCCACTGATTGATCGCCATATCCAGAGGCGCGGTCTGCACGGTCGTCAGCAACGCCAGCTCCGAGCGGTCGGAAGGCTGGTTGAAGAAGTCTTCGGCCATCACCTGAGTGAAGGTCGCATCCACCCGGTTAAAGCCGTAACAGGCGACATTGCGCCCCAACCCGCCGCAGTTAGCGCTCACTTCCTGTAGCGCCTGAACTACCAGCGGCGTACAGGTATTTTCCTGAGCGTGGCTATCCTGTGAAAATGCCAGACCGAGAAGAACAAAACTAATGATGATTCCGGCTAGCCTCAGAACGCGCATACGGTTCTCCTCGAAGTCTGGTCAGCATTCCAGAAAAATAATAGCATGATATCATTCTCTGACAACGCAGTTTCCACAGCGCGCATACCGCGTGCAATGCGCTCCGCGCCTCATCCCGGAACCGGATTAATGATCATCTCCTTGAACTCACCGATGACGATTGTTATGGTGAATTCAGCCTTTACACCCCCGGAGGCGGCTGGTATAAAGAGGTTAACCTGCTGTGTGCGTGATCGAGCGCCAACCGTTTTGAGCCAACACCCAAACTAGGGAAGCTGCCGTCTGGCTGCAAGGTGATAGGCTCCGGCCAAGACCCCAAAGTCAGGTGAGCTTCCACCCTGCGAAAGCAGGTTCAAAACCCCGCTCACACGGCATGGCAGGCTTCTTTGAGAAAAAACAGCGCGCTCCTGAGCATCAGGCAGCGCGCTGTTTCATTACCGGGTGATGCATCTACTGGGAATAGTTTGGCCCGAAGATTTCGACCATCAACTCGCCAATCGTGCTGCGATTGGGAATGAGTACGGAAGCACCCTGCGGCGTCGTGTAGGGCATCACGTAGCCACGGCTGAGCACGCCAGTGCGGATATTCTCGCGCGGAATATCCTTGGCATACCACGCAAGCTGGATAATCTGGTCGATCGTCAGGCCGGTATACAGGTCGTCCTTGAGATGCGCCATCAGGCTTGGCAACTGGACGATCAACTGCGGCAGCATATCCCTGTTGAGGATACGGTCGCGCACGGCGTACAACACCTGCTGCTGTCGCTCGGCCCGTTCAAAGTCGCTGGAACCATGGCGCGTGCGCGCGTACTTTAGCGCCGTCGCGCCGTTCATAAGATGTCGCCCCGCCTTGATATAGAACGGATCGTATCCATACCACATATTCGGGTACTGCGGGTCGTTGATGTCGTACGGCACGTCGATCTCGATGCCGCCGATGTGGTCAATCAGGGTGATGACAGCGTTAAAGTCGACGATAATGTAGTCGTGCACGCGAATGCCGAGGTTGTACTGGACCGTTTGCATGGCCAGACGCGGCCCGTAACCGGGCTGCTGAAGCTCGCCCAGCACCATCGGCGAGTTGATGCGCTGAAGCTGCCCGTAACCCGGCACTTCCACATACAGATCGCGCGGGATGCTGAGCACGCCAATCTGGTCCGTTTCCGGGTCGAGGCTGATCAGCATCATGGTGTCGGTGCGATAGGCAAGGCCCGTTTCGTCAGGGCGGCGATCGAGGCCCATCAACAACACGGTGAAGCGCGATTCGCCATCCCACGGCTCCAGCACGATGCTACGCCCATCATCCAGCGTGATCTGCTGGCCCTCGCGGATGCCCATCATCTGGCTAAAATCCAGCCGCCCGTCAACCGGCGTCGGCAGCGCCACCATCGCCGTCGGAATCACCTCCGGCGTTTCCTGAGATGCGCGCAAAAGCAGCGTCAGGCTCATGCTGACGATAATGACGACGCTCAGCAACGCGATGGCAATGACAACCCAGGCCCACTCGCTCCCCCTATTGCGCGGGCGAACGCGCCGCCGCCGCATGCGATCGCGCGCCGCCGATCCCCGCACCGGCGGCGGAGGAGGCGGAGGCACGCTATAACTGCGGTTATAATTGGCGACGACAGCCGGCGCAACGGGAGCCTGGCTGACGCGGGCCGTGATGTCGGCCGAGGCCCCATCACCGTTGGGCGATGGGCGGTAGCCGTCACGCAGGTCATCCTGTTCAGAGCGAAACGGGTCTGGCATCATGGACTACCATTAAGCAGGCGCTCATTTGGTTATACAGTCAAACATACGTAATCACAACTTCCGAGTATAGGTTTGGTGCAAATATGCGTCAATGGCGCCTGATCAACGA